>Ga0137307_100420_pt1 | contig 58062 bp, 49 predicted proteins | sample NAcewD2O_March_2_FD_97180 | JGI IMG/M metagenome (GOLD analysis project Ga0137307, IMG submission 97180) | Mouse cecal microbial communities from Vienna, Austria - N-Acetylglucosamine amended D2O_March | ecosystem: Host-associated > Mammals > Digestive system > Large intestine > Cecum | place... | reverse complement strand
CGGATAATTTCGCTAAAGTTTGAAGAATGTAAAAAATTTCCTTGCGTATTATGTTGCAAAGTGATATTATAAGTTTGTTCATTGGAAACGTTACCGACAACGTTACCGATAACGTTTCCAACAGGCAGAAGTTACAAATATTCATGTAGTGAGAAGAAATGAGGTATTTTTATGAAAAAAAAGTTATTAAGTGCAGTACTCAGTGCAGCGATGATGGCAGCCATGCTTACAGGCTGCGGCGGCGGTGATAATTCAACACAGGCACCGGCGGCAGATACGAAGACAAACGACGCTGCAAATGCAGATGACAGCGCAGACAATGCAGCCGACGCTGCGCAGGCAGATGACACACAGGCAGATGCAAGTGCAGCATCAGGAAGCGGCAAGGTTTATTATTTGAACTTCAAGCCAGAGCAGGCAGCCGACTGGGAGGAACTGGCTGCAACTTACACTGCTGAGACAGGCGTGGAGGTTGTCGTGCAGACTGCGGCTTCTGGTACATATGAGTCCACTTTAAAGTCCGAGATGGCAAAGTCTGAGGCACCGACCATGTTCCAAGTAAACGGACCGGTGGGACTTGCGACGTGGAAGGATTACTGCTATGATCTCTCAGGCTCAGAGGTTTATGGGCAGCTCACAAGCGATGAGTTTGCATTGAAGGACGGCGATGAGGTAAAGGGAATCGCATATGTGGTAGAGACATATGGCCTGATCTACAATGCTGATATTTTAAACGATTATTTTACAAAGGATTATGCGGTGGTGAAGAGTGTGGAGGAGATCAACTCCTTTGACAATCTCAAGGTAGTTGCAGACAGCATTCAGGAGAATGCAGACGATCTTGGCGTAAAAGGTGCATTCACATCCGCAGGCATGGATTCAAGCTCTGACTGGAGATTCAAGACGCATCTTGCAAACCTTCCGATTTATTATGAGTATCAGGCTGACGGCATCAGCTCGACAGAGGCGATCAAGGGTACTTACCTTGAGAACTACAAAAACGTGTGGGATATGTACATCACGGATTCTGTCTGCGCACCGTCAATGTTATCGAGCAAGACCGGTGAGGATGCAACAGCAGACTTCGCTCTGGGAGAGTCCGTTTTTTATCAGAACGGCACATGGGCGTATACGGATCTGAGCGCAAACGGTATGGAAGATGAATCCCTTGGAATGCTTCCTATTTATATTGGTGCAGACGGCGAGGAGAATCAGGGACTTTGCACAGGCAGCGAGAACTACTGGTGTGTCAACAAGAATGCGTCGGAGGAGGATATTCAGGCGACACTTGACTTTATGAACTGGTGTGTGACTTCCCATGATGGATGCGATACCCTGTCTTACGTGATGGGATTTGTATGCCCGTTCAAGGAGTTTGAGAACTATCCGGCAGCAAATCCGCTGGTAGGTATCGCAAATGACTATGTTTCAGCAGGCAAGACTCCGGTTGCTTGGACTTTCACAACAATGCCTTCTGAGAACTGGAAGAATGGTGTGGGAAGCGCTCTGTTAGAGTATGCACAGGGAACTGGCGACTGGTCCGCAGTGGAGAGCGCATTTGTTGACGGCTGGGCTTCTGAATACGCAGCATCAAACAACTAATCAATGGATTTTGGGTGCAGCCGGAGGCATCTGGCTGCACTTTTTATGCACACGGGCACCCCAAGGAAGTATGTCAGCAGAAGCTGACGGGTGCCCGGCGCGCGAGCAGGGAGAAGGAACTATACCTGCTCGATCATGAATTTGATCTATAGAAAGGATGAGATTATGGATAAGGCGATCAAGAGATATTTCCCAATATTTGCACTACCGACGCTTCTGGCGTTCACCATCGGTTTTATACTGCCGTTCATACTGGGTGTCTATTTATCTTTTTGTGAATTTACAACCGTTACAGATGCAAAGTTTGTAGGTTTTAAAAACTATATCAGAATCTGGGGCGATGAGACCTTTACACACTCGCTCTGGTATACTGCACTGTTTACCATCGTGTCAGTGCTGGCGATTAATATCCTAGCCTTTGCAGTGGCAATGCTGCTGACAAAGGGGATCAGGGGAACGAATATATTCAGAACTGTATTTTTCATGCCAAACTTAATCGGCGGAATTATCCTTGGTTATATCTGGCAGCTGATCTTAAACGGTATCTTGGCAAACATGGAGCGCACGCTCACCTATAATTCCGCCTATGGTTTTTGGGGACTTGTCATTCTGATGTGCTGGCAGCAGGTCGGCTATATGATGATCATTTACATTGCAGGCATACAGAATATTCCGGGAGATTTGATCGAGGCGGCAAAGATTGACGGCGCGAACAACACACAGCTTTTGAGACATGTGACACTTCCGATGGTTATGCCTTCCATCACCATCTGTTCGTTCCTGACACTGACAAACTCCTTCAAATTATTTGACCAGAACTTAGCGCTCACTGCCGGTGAGCCGAGCAACAAATCAGAAATGCTCGCGCTGAATATCTACAATACTTTCTATGGCAGAAACGGATGGGAAGGTGTCGGACAGGCGAAGGCAGTTGTGTTCTTTATATTGGTGGCGCTCATAGCGATCGTACAGCTCAGAGCGACAAGAGATAAGGAGGTGCAGGCATAATGTCAGAGGTGAGAAAAGCAAAACACGGCGGATTGTTGACCGCATTATTTTCAATTATTTCAGTGATCTATGTCATGCCGATTATTATTGTATTATATAATTCGTTCAAGAAAAAAATCTTTATCAGCAAGAGACCATTTGCACTGCCGGACGGCAAATCTTTTGTGGGAATGGAAAACTACATCAGCGGTATTGAGAAGATCGAGCTTCCCAAGGCGTTTGGCTACTCGCTGTTTATCACCGTGGCGTCTGTGTTTGTGATTATCCTGTGTACTTCGATGTGTGCATGGTACATTACACGCGTGAAAAATAAGGTCACTTCCGCGATGTATATGCTGTTTGCGTTCTCAATGATTATACCTTTTCAAATGGTAATGTTTACATTATCCAAAATAGCTGATATACTACACTTAGGGAACCCTGTCGGCATCGTGATTGTGTATCTGGGATTTGGGGCAGGGCTTGCGGTCTTTATGTTCTGTGGATTTGTGAAATCCATTCCGCTAGAGATCGAGGAGGCTGCCATGATCGACGGCTGTACTCCGATTCAGACATACTTCAAAATTGTGTTCCCGGTGATGAAGCCGACGGCAATCTCCGTGGCAATTCTTGAAGCGATGTGGGTGTGGAACGATTATCTGCTTCCTTATCTCGTGCTGGACATCAAGAAATACAAGACCATTCCCATTGCAATTCAGTACCTGAAAGGCGGTTATGGTGCAATTGACATGGGTGCGATGATGGCGATGATTATCTTGGCAATTATCCCAATCATTGTATTTTATATCGCTTGTCAGAAATACATCATTGAAGGTGTTGTAGCGGGTGCTGTAAAAGGGTAATTGTTTAACGTATTGTGGAGAAAAGGAGATAGTTATGAGAAGAAGTGGCGTATTGATGCCGGTATCCAGCTTACCGTCAAGATTTGGAATAGGCGGCTTTTCAAAAGAAGCCTATGACTTTGTGGACTTTTTGGCAGCGTCAGGACAGTCGTTATGGCAGATTTTACCGCTGGGACCTACGGGATATGGAGATTCACCGTATCAGTCTTTTTCAACCTTTGCAGGCAGTCCGTACTACATCAGTCTGGATGCATTGATTGAGGAGGGGCTGCTCACGGAGGAGGAGTGCTCGTCGGTCGATTTTGGTAACGATACCAAGCGGGTAGATTACGAGAAGATCTATTATACGAGGTTTGAGCTTCTTCGAAAAGCGTTTGAGAGGGCGAATAGAAGCGATGATGCGGACTATAGCGCATTTGTCAAGGAGAATGAACTGTGGCTGAAAGACTATGCTATGTACATGGCTGTCAAAGACTCCTTGGGCGGTGTGTCGTGGATTGAATGGGACGAGGAAATCCGGCTCAGAAAGCCTAAAGCGATGAAAAAGTACGAGAAGGAACTCGCGGACGATATCGCATTCTATAGCTATCAGCAGTACCTTTTCTCAAAACACTGGAGTGCACTCAAGGAATACGCCAACAAAAAGGGGATTCAGATCGTGGGAGATATCCCGATTTATGTGGCGTTTGACAGTGCGGATACTTGGGCGAAGCCTGAATTGTTTCAGCTTGATCAAAAGAACGTGCCAACCGCGGTCGCAGGCTGTCCGCCCGACGCGTTCTCTGCGACGGGACAGCTCTGGGGAAATCCGCTGTATAAATGGGACTACCATGAGGAGACAGGCTTTGCGTGGTGGATGCAGAGACTTGCACACTGCTTTGACATCTATGACATTGTGCGCATTGACCACTTCCGTGGTTTTGACGAGTACTGGGCGGTGCCTTATGGCGACGAGACGGCAGAGAACGGAGAGTGGAAGCCCGGACCGGGCTACAAGCTCTTTGAGGTGATGAAGAAAACCCTCGGAAACCGTGCCGTAATCGCGGAGGATTTGGGCTTTTTGACGCCCAGCGTGCTAAAACTTGTGAAAAAGACAGGCTATCCCGGTATGAAAATCCTGCAGTTTGCCTTTGATGCCACGGGGGAGAGTGACTATCTGCCGCACAAGTATACGAACAACTGTGTTGTGTACACGGGAACGCATGACAATGATACGGTAAATGGATGGCTTGCTACATTGAACAAAAAAGATCTGGCTTTTGCCAAGAAATATGTCAATGTCAAGAGGACGCCGGAGCTGTGTGAGACGCTGATCCGGACTGCGCTGGGGTCTGTGGCAGACACGGCAATTATACCGATGCAGGATTATCTGGGGCTTGGAGGTGAGGCGAGAATCAATACACCATCAACATTAGGCGGAAACTGGGAGTGGCGCATGGAGAGGGATGCGTGCACAGAAGAGCTTTCGAAGCACATGCTGGAGCTGGCACGGATTTATGGCAGAACCGTTCGTGAGCGCAGCAGGAAAAAATGAAATAGAATCATCGACAGGGGTGGTGGAAGGTGTTTGAGCCGACAATTAAGGACATAGCCAAGCTATGCGGTGTGGGTGTCAGTACTGTTTCGAGAGCGATCAATGATCATCCGGATATCAATCCGGAGACGAAAGAGAAGATCATGGATACGATCAAGGAATATGGGTACATACCAAACAACAGTGCGAGAAATCTGAAACGGTCGGATGCAAAGGCGATTGCAGTGCTTATCAAGGGAATCGCGAACCCGTTTTTCACTAGTATGATCAAAGTGATCGAGCAGGAGTGCAAGCGAAAGCATTACGCGATGGAATTGTCTCATATTGAGGCGGACGAGGACGAAGTAGATGTGGCACAGAAGGTTGTCAAGGAGAAGCGGCTGCGGGGAATTATCTTTTTGGGCGGCCTGTTCTCGCATTCGGACGAGAAGTTAAAAAAATTAAGCGTGCCATTTGTGTTTAGTACAGCGGGCTCTATTCCTGAAAATATCAGCAGGAATGTCTATTCGAGCATCAGCGTAGATGACCGCAGGGAAAGTGCAAAGATTGTAGATTATCTGATCAGTCTGGGACATACAAGGATTGCAATTCTCGTGGCGGAGGCGGAGGAGCAGAGTATCGGTATGCTGCGTCTGGAAGGCTACTGTGACGCGCTGAGGGCGCACGGGCTTGAGGTAAATCCTAAGCTCATCTGTGAGACGAAGGATGAACTAAACCATTTTTCTATGGAGAATGGATATCAGTCCACAAAGAAATTACTAGAGTGCGGCGAATCCTTCACAGCGCTGTATGCAGTGGCAGATGCACTTGCCATCGGTGCGCTGAGGGCGCTGTACGAGGCGGGGCTGCGTGTGCCGGACGATATCTCACTGGCGGGGTACGATGGTATTGACATGGCAAATTATACGGTGCCAAGCCTGACGACGATGCGTCAGCCGGTGGAGGAGATGGCAAAGCATACGACGAGACTGCTGTTTGACATTATTGCAGGAAAGACACAACACCAGCATATTATATATGAGGCGGAACTCAAGATTAAAGAATCAACGAAAAGTATACGCACAAAAAATCTCTGATAGATTATCAGGGATTTTTTGTATTTTATGGTTTTTTTGCCGATAAAAATGTTATATAATAAAATAATAACAACAAAAGAGATAAAAGCGGAGGACTCGTCATGAATCAGAAGGTGATGGCTTATAAGGAACATACATTGGCGAAAATTGAACCGATACTGGAGGGGATGCCGGGAGGGCTGTTTATTTACCGTGCAGATGAGACGGAGGAATTGTTGTACATCAACAGCGCTGTGCTGCGGATTTTTGGCTGTGAGACAGACGAGGAGTTCCGCACGCTTACGGGATACACCTTTAAGGGTATGGTGCACCCGGAGGATCTCGACGAGGTGGAGCAGAGCATTCAGACTCAAATCGCAAACAGCATCTATGATTTTGACTATGTGGAATACCGGATAATTCAAAAGGACGGCACAATCCGCTGGATCGAGGACTATGGGCATTTTATGCACACAGAGATGTTCGGCGATATATTCTACGTATTTATAGATGATAGTACTGAACGGATGAAAAAACGTATGAGCGAGCTGGAGAAAATGAATGAGGAGCTGCGCTGCATCTATGCGAGGGAGACGCAGTACCGGAAGGCAATTCTGTATGATGCCATTTCTTTTTTTGAGGCAAATCTGACGCAGGACAAGTTCCTGTCGGCATATATCCAGATGCCAGACGGACAGTTCCGGGACTTTTTTGAGTATTGGAAAATTCCGCCTTTTGAGAAATACTCAGAATATGTCCAATACTGGATGAAGGACATGAGCTCGGAGGAGTCAGAGGAGTATGCGCGGTTTATTGATGCGGACCGGCTGATACGGTGCTACAGCAAAGGGGAGCTGGAGCAGACTTATGACGGCTGGATGACGGATGCGGCAGGGGACAGGCATCTGTATCATTATGCTTTTTTGCTGGGGCGGAATGAGTACACAGGCGATGTGGTGACAATGGCAATCACAAAAGATATGACAGAGCAGGTACAGCGGCAGAATCTGCTGAAATCTGCCCTGAATCAGGCCCAGACTGCCAATATAGCAAGGACAACATTTTTGCAGAACATGTCACATGATATCCGCACGCCAATTAATGCGATTATCGGATATACAGAGCTTGCCGGAAAACATTTGCCAGATCACGACAAGGTTGACACATATCTGAATAAGATCCGCGCGGCGAGCGAACAATTGCTTATGATCGTGAACGAATCGCTGGAGGTCACGCGCATGGAATCTGGCAAGGCGTATCTGGTGGAGAGTGTCGCAATGATAGACGATTTGCTGGCAGAGCTTGAGAAGGCGGTCAGGGAACCTGTGGAGGTGAAATCCATCCAGTTTGCAGTTGACAGCGAGAAGGTGCGGCACAACGCGGTACATATGGATTTTCTCAGAATGAAGGAGCTGCTGTTTCAACTGCTGGACAATGCCGTGAAGTACACGGAGCCCAATGGCAGTGTGAAACTGACGGTTGTAGAGAAGGAGATGAAGCTGAACCAGTATGCGCCGTTTCAGTTTATCGTGGAGGATAATGGCAGAGGGATTTCACATGCCTTCAAGAAGGAGTTGTTCCAGCCCTTCAAGCGGGAGCGCAATACGACAATGAGCGGGGTGTTAGGGACCGGACTGGGGCTGAGTGTGGTGAAAAACCTTGTGGATTTGATGGAGGGAAGTATAGAGGTAGAGAGTGCGGAGGGAAAGGGGAGCAGGTTTCTTGTCAATCTGCTTCTGAGAGTTCACAGTGAGCCGTCCAAACAAGAGCAGGAGAGCGAGCTTTCTAAAAGAATCAATCTAAAAGGAAAGCGGATTCTGCTGGTTGAGGACAACGAAATTAACTGTGAGATTGCACAGGAGCTGCTCAGTGATGAGGGATATGTCGTTGAGACGGCCAACGATGGCAGCGTCGCGGTGGAGATGGTCAGAAATTCAGCACCGCAGTACTATTCTCTGATTCTGATGGATATTCAGATGCCGGTCATGGACGGGCATACAGCGACAAAGGCAATCCGCAGTCTGGAAGACAAGGAGCTGGCACAGATTCCGATTATCGCGCTGTCGGCAAATGCCTTTGAAGAGGATTACAAAAGGTCCATTGAGGCTGGTATGGACGCGCATATCTCCAAACCGATTAAGCTCGAAGAGCTCCAAGAAACCATCAGAAATGTTCTGACGCATTTTCACAAGTGATCAAAGGAGAAAAGTTATGGATTTGAGTGTAATCATCTCTGCATCCAATATGCAGCGGTATATTGCGGCGTGCCTTCGGAGTGTCACCAGATGTCCAAGGGATACCATTGAAATGGAATGCATTGTCGTCCATCATAGCAGCACTGATGAGACTGCCGCTATTGTCAGCCGGTATTTTGAGCGGGACAGCCGCATCAGACTGGTTAGGGCACACGGGGGTATAGCGGATATGCGCAGCGCCGGGATAGAGGCGGCGCGGGGAAGCTATATCTTATTTATGGAGGCATGCGACAGGCTGTGTGAGGACGCATGGGAGCAGCTTGAGGCGGCTGTGGAGGAGGAGTATGCGGATTTTGTGGCATTCAGCCACATCACGATGAACCGCAGGGGGAAGCTCAAGGCGCAGATGCTGCCCCTGCGCCAAGTGATTTCGACAGATACAAAAGAGGCCAGAAGGCTGATGTATGTGGACGTTGTGCTGGGGAGCTGCTGCGGCAAGCTGTTTCGCAGCGATATTATCCGGGACAACCATATCACATTTCGAAACGATGTGCCGGGCAGTACGGATTTTTTCTTTGTAGTGGAGTACTTTGAGCATTGTGAGACTGTTTTGCTGACCAAGGCGATGATTTTGTACTGTATGCCGCAGTTCAGGCGGCAGTTCCAAAATGACAGCATGACAGAGCGTCTTGGATTTCTTGGCGAGTTGTATGACTTTCATATGAACGCCGTGAGGCGCTGCAATGACTGCACATTGGAGGAGGGGGCGCAGGTGTATTATCTAAAGGTGCTGTCAGCATTGTTTGCGGAGTACGCAGACCCGTACCGCCACAACCAAAAGGCGCTGGCGGAGAATTACCAGAAGGCGCTGGCAGACAGCACGGTGCGGAAGATTCTCAAAGAGGTGGACGCGCGCAGGCTCCGCTCTGCAATCAAAAAACATGAGTACCGTCTGTTCAAGGGCGGAAACACAGAACGGCTGAGGAGATATTTTTCATTGAAGGCAGGAATGGGGGCAAAAAAAAGGCGGATTCGGGCTGCCAAAACAGGGGCAATGCTGCTTTGCATGATGCTGTCTGCAAGCGGCTGCGGCCAGAAGCCAGAAAATAAAAATATTGCTTCTGGCATGGAGCTGGTAGAGCAGTATGACTTTCAGGGCGCGATGTCCTTTTTCGAGCAGGCGCTTTTAAACAATGAGGATTTTGAGCTTGCCTACAGGGGGCAGGGGATTGCCTGCATGGGACTGGGCAATTATGCAGAGGCGGAGACCGCGTTTCTCAAATCAATCGAGAATGCAGGGCAACAGCTCACCGCGCTAGAGTATGATACGAACTACTATCTGGCATCTGCGTACATGAAGCAGGGCAAGTATGCACAGGCGGAGGAAATCTACTCGGCGGTGATCGCGCTCAGAAAAAAGGAGATGGATGCGTATTATCTGCGCGCCTGCGCGCGCCTGCGGCAGAACCGGTATGACGAGGCTGTGGCCGACTTTGAGCAGGCGTTTTCTTTTGATAAGGATAATCTTGAGCTGCTGACGGACGCCTATGTGGAGATGCAGGCGGCGGGATTTGGCGAGCAGGGGCAGACATATTTGGAGGAATTTATGGCGGAGAAGGGGAAAAAGCTGTCAGAGGGTGAGCGCGGCATTCTGTATTATTATTTGGGGGACTATGAGAATGCGCGGATTTATCTGGATTCGTCCATCAGCGGAAACGACTCCAAACTCTCGTTAATTTTAGGGCAGACTTACGAAAAACTTGACAATAAGAACTATGCGGCGATCGTATACCAGAGCTATCTGGACGCCAATGAACCGAATGCGGCGATTTACAACAGCCTTGGGGTCTGCCTGATGCAGCAGGAGAAGTATGAGGAGGCAGTCAAGGCGTTTGAGAGCGGCATCGGTATGGGAGCCTCGGATTATTTGCAGGAATTAAAGTTTAATATGATCGTCGCCAATGAGTATTTGGGGGACTTTGCACAGGCGAAGAAGCTGATGCAGGAGTACTTGCAGGCATATCCTGATGATGCGCGGGCAAAAAAAGAAAACGATTTTTTAAAAACGCGCTAAATTGCCAAAAACACTAGATATTGTATTTAGATCGAAACAAACACATGATATTTAGTAGTGTTCGATTGACTTCGATTTTCCAATCTGCTATGATTTATTCATCAATGCTTTGGTGTGAAAAGCAAATGAATAGGCGAAGGAGTTTTCGAGATGGTTCAGGTTATAAAAAGAGATGGCAGTGTGGCAAAGTTTTGTCTGGACAAAATCAGCGGGGCGCTGGTCAAGGCGTTTGAGGCGACGCAGATGCAGTATGACCAAGATATTATTGATCTGCTTGCGCTGCGGGTGACAGCGGATATACAGGGCAAGATGAAGGACGGCAGTGTCCATGTGGAGGACATTCAGGACAGTGCGGAGAAGGTGTTGGAGCAGGCTGGTTATACCGATACAGCCAAGGCGTTTATCTTGTACAGAAAGCAGCGCGAGCGGATGCGCAACATGAAGTCTACGATACTCGACTACAAGGAGGTCGTGGACAGCTATGTGAAGGTGGAGGACTGGCGCGTGAAGGAAAATTCGACGGTTACATACTCTGTGGGCGGGCTGATATTGTCCAACTCGGGGGCAGTCACCGCAAACTACTGGCTCTCTGAAATCTATGATGAGGAGATTGCCAGCGCGCACAGAAATGCGGATATCCACATTCACGACCTCTCGATGCTCACGGGGTACTGTGCAGGCTGGTCGCTGAAACAGTTGATTCAGGAGGGGCTTGGCGGTATTACAGGCAAGATTACCTCGGCGCCGGCAAAGCATTTGTCCGTGCTCTGCAACCAGATGGTCAATTTTCTGGGAATTATGCAGAATGAGTGGGCGGGCGCGCAGGCATTTTCCTCCTTCGACACATACCTTGCACCCTTTGTAAAGGTGGACAATCTTGCGTACAGCGAGGTGAAAAAGTGCATTGAGGCGTTTATTTACGGGGTGAATACGCCGAGCCGCTGGGGCACGCAGGCGCCCTTTAGCAATATCACGCTCGACTGGACGGTGCCCAGTGACCTTGCCAGACTTCCGGCGGTTGTGGGCGGCAAAGAGATGGATTTCACATACGGGGACTGCAAGGCGGAGATGGATATGGTCAACAGGGCGTTTATTGAGACCATGATCGAGGGTGATGCCAACGGCAGAGGTTTTCAGTATCCGATTCCGACATATTCGATCACGCGGGATTTCGACTGGTCAGACACCGAGAATAACCGCCTGTTATTTGAGATGACTGCAAAGTACGGGACACCGTATTTTTCAAACTATATCAACTCGGACATGGAGCCTTCTGATGTCCGCAGCATGTGCTGCCGGCTCCGTCTGGACCTGCGCGAGCTGCGCAAGAAAACAGGCGGCTTCTTTGGTTCAGGAGAAAGTACTGGGAGTGTGGGGGTTGTCACAATCAATATGCCGCGCATCGCGTATCTTGCGTCAGATGAGGCGGATTTTTACAGAAGGCTTGACAGGCTGATGGACATTAGCGCACGCTCGCTCAAAATCAAGAGAAACGTGATCTCAAAGCTTTTGGAGGAGGGGCTGTATCCGTATACAAAGCGGTATCTGGGCAGGTTTGACAACCATTTTTCGACGATTGGGCTCATCGGCATGAATGAGGCGGGGCTCAATGCAAAATGGCTCCAAAAAGATCTCTCGCACAAGGAAGCACAACAGTTTGCAAAAGAAGTGCTAAACCATATGCGTGAACGTCTTTCTGATTATCAGGAGCAGTATGGCGACTTGTATAATCTCGAGGCGACGCCGGCGGAGAGCACGACCTACAGGCTTGCAAAGCATGACAGGGAGAAGTGGTGTGACATCATTACCGCGGGCCATGCGGGGGACCAGCCATATTATACAAACTCCTCCCATCTGCCGGTGGATTATACGACTGATATCTTTGATGCGCTCGACATTCAAGACGAGCTTCAGACGCTCTATACTTCAGGGACAGTGTTTCATGCGTTTCTGGGAGAGAAGCTCCCGGACTGGAAGGCGGCGGCAAATCTGGTGCGGACGATCGCAGAGCATTACAGGCTGCCGTATTATACGATGTCCCCCACATACTCGGTCTGCCGCGAGCATGGCTATCTTGCAGGAGAACAAAAGACCTGTCCTAAGTGCGGCAGTGTGACGGAGATTTACAGCCGCATCACAGGCTACTACAGACCCGTACAGAACTGGAATGACGGCAAGCTGCAAGAGTATCAAAACAGAACAGAATACCGGATTGGGAATCTGGTCAGGAGCGTAGCGCCGCACAGCAAGAAGCGCGAGGAAGCATTGTCAGAGGCAGTACCTTCGGAAAAAAATAATACCTATCTGTTTACGACAAAGACCTGTCCAAATTGCAGTCTGGCAAAAAAATACCTGCAAAATGTGGACTATACCATCGTAGATGCCGAGGAAAATATGGACCTTGCAGTCCGTTTTGGCGTCAGACAGGCACCGACTCTTGTAATTGTTGCTGGACAATCAGAGCAAAAGTATGTTAATGTATCTAATATAAGGAAATATGCAGAACTTTTAAAAGCAGAATGATAAAACAATAGGAGTGGGGAACATGATTGATAAACTCATTGAAAAAATTCAAAAGACCGGTGCGCCGATTGTGGTAGGGCTGGACCCGATGATGAAGTTTGTGCCGGATCACATCAAAAAGACTGCATTTACACAAAAAGGTGAGACGCTTGAGGGGGCAGCGGAGGCAGTCTGGCTGTACAATAAGGAGATTATTGACAAGACGTATGATCTGATTCCGGCAGTCAAACCGCAGATTGCGATGTATGAGCAGTTTGGGATACCGGGACTTTGCGCGTTCGAGCGGACAGTTGCGTACTGTAAAGAGAAAGGGCTTGTCGTGATCGGCGATATCAAGCGGGGCGATATCGGCTCGACTTCCGCGGCGTACGCAGCAGCGCATCTTGGAAAAGTGCAGGTGGGCAGCAGCCTGTGTGCGGGCTTTGACGAGGATTTTGTGACAGTCAATCCCTATCTGGGCTCAGACGGGGTACAGCCCTTTATTGATGTCTGCCGGGAGGAACAAAAGGGGATTTTTGTGCTGGTAAAGACCTCGAATCCAAGCAGCGGCGAATTTCAGGACCGCATGGTAAGCACTGGCAATACGACAGGAAACGCTGGCGGCATCACTTTTTCAGAGCAGGCTTTGTATGAGCTTGTCGGCATGAAGGTGGAAGAGTGGGGCGGACAGCTCATGGGCAGGAAGGGCTACAGCAGTGTGGGCGCAGTGGTTGGCGCGACGTATCCCGAGCAGGGAAAGGTGCTGCGCAAAGTCATGCCGCACGCGTTTATCCTTGTGCCGGGGTATGGTGCACAGGGCGCATCTGGAAAAGACCTGATACACTTTTTTGATGAGAACCGGCTTGGTGCGATTGTCAATTCTTCAAGAGGAATTATCGCAGCATATCAGAATGAGAAGTACAGCGCATTTGGCGCAGAGAATTTTGCAGATGCATCCAGACAGGCAGTGCTGGATATGATTGCAGATATAGATCAGGCGTTTGCAAGTGCTGACAGATAAACAAATACGGAGGTAAAGGGGAAATGGAACAATACAAGAAAGAATTTATTGAGTTTATGGTGGACAGCAATGTGCTGCGGTTTGGCGAGTTCACGCTAAAGAGCGGGAGAAAGTCCCCCTTTTTCATGAACGCAGGTGCCTATATCACAGGCTCCCAGCTAAGGCGGCTCGGCGCATACTATGCGCAGGCGATTCACGACAATTACGGCACGGATTTTGACGTGCTGTTTGGCCCGGCGTACAAGGGCATTCCGCTCTCGGTGGCAACGACGATGGCCTTCAGTGAACTCTACGGCAGGGATATCCGCTACTGCTCAAACAGGAAGGAGATCAAAGACCACGGCGATGTGGGAATCCTTCTTGGAAGCGATCTCAATGACGGGGACAGGGTTGTGATTATTGAAGATGTCACCACTTCTGGAAAATCCATCGAAGAAACCTTTCCAATACTCAAAGAGCAGGCAAATGTGGACGTGGTGGGACTGATGGTGAGCTTAAACCGTCAGGAGCGCGGCAGGACACAGAAGAATGCGCTCGCAGAAATCCGGGAGGTATACGGGATTGAGACGGGCGCGATCGTCACGATGGAAGAGGTTGTCGAACACTTGTACAATAGAAAATATAATGGCAGGGTGCTCATTGATGATAAGATGAAAGAAGCGATTGACACCTATTATGCCCAGTATGGCGCAAAATAAGAAACGGGGGATCAAGATGGACGAGAGGATTTATAAGACGATGGGGCGTTCGGGTGCGCTCTCGATTGTGCTGGGGGTGGTATCCATTGTCGTGGGACTGACGAGCGGCGTGATGCTTCTAATCAGCGGCGGCAGGCTTCTGACCGGCAAATCAAAGATATTATTTTAGGACAATTCCTTAGCAGGGTGGGCATTTCAGACGGAATGCCCATTTCCCATGCAGATATAGCGGGGGGATTTGATGTTTAAGATATTTGGCAAGGAAGGATATATTTTTACAGATAAGAAAAATCCCAAGTGGGGGATTATGTCGTCCATACTGGGGCTGATCGCCGGTGTTTCCGTCTGTCTGGCGGTGCATCTGACCTATCTGAACGGAGGGACTGCCTTCATGCAGTATGGCGCAGTCGTGCTGCTTGCCATGATCTATGCGGCGGCAGGGCTGGCCTTGGGAATACGTTCACTGACAGAGAAGGATATTTTCAGAGTGTTTCCGATTATAGGCATTTTATTAAATGTGGTGACGATGGCGGCAAGTGGTATAATATTATATTTAGGAGTGAGTTAGAGATGGATATTATAGAAGAGAGATATGCGCTTTCCTGCGGCAGAGTCAGAGAAATTGCGGCATTGCAGGATGTGGCGCTGGATTATAAGGATTATTTCAAAAAGACGGCGGATTTTATCCTGCTGGTGATAGATGCCTGTGATAACAAAGCGAAGAAAAAAAGCTTGGAGGAGCTGCGGGCGCAGAACAAGGCACTGTACGAAGATATCTGCGGCGCGAACTATGAGCGCAGCTATGCCAATCCGGCATTTGCCTGTGAGAAGTTTGGCCTTGAGATGGGCAGGCTGCTCTCGTTTTTGTACACAGAGATGCGGGCGATGATTCCGTGTGCTTTTGAGTCCGACTATGAGGGCATGGTCATTCGCATGGAGCTGTTTGTGGAGATTTATAATGCGTTTGCCTATCTCGAATCCGAGACAGAGCTGCTCACGCTGCCGGAGGAGACGGCAGTGCCGAGCGTAGATGATATACGAGATACAATGTACTGGTTTGTGAGTGATTATTCAGAGAATGCTTACCGTGAAAAGATGGGCAAGCTGGTTGATCCAGACTTTGATTTTGCTGTCAGAATCGTGATGGACAGTGATTTGAACGATTTGTCATATTTATACCAGTACGGGGAGTATGTGTCGCCAGAGATCGAGGAGTTGGCGCGGTATCTAAATTCACTGCCGGAGGACCGCATTCAGCTCATGGCGGACACGTACACAGAGGGGTACCGTCTGGGATTCGTCAAGGCACATATAGATCTGAGCACGAAGCAGACAGTGGACCTTCATTATATGCTGGGCTTTGAGCGCGTGGTGCGGGCAGCGGTCAAAAATTTTGAGAAAATGGGACTGAATCCGACGATTTACAGATGCCTGAACACCATTTTTAACAAATCCGTCGTTCGCAAAAGGGGTTATTTTGGTGCAGATGCCAGCAAGCAGTTTTTGTACGACCACAAGGACGACAATGCGCTGTTTCTGGACAAAAAACTGATGAACAGGAAACTCGAAGTACTCCGCCTTGCGTGTGAGCAGGTGAAGGAGAAAGCTTGCGTGTATGCAGGCCCCGCAGTGATCGAGGTGTTTGGCGAGTGCCCGTTTGCGCCGGCGCCCAAAAATGAAGTATGTAAGCTCAGCCCGGAGCAGCAGAAAATGTCCGTAGAATTGCAGGGGGCATCACAGGATATTCTCAGCAGCTATATCAATTACGAGGAGCGGAGTTTTACGATTATCGCCTTCCCTGTTCCGAATATCGGAGCGCATTTTACAGAGATATTTGATGAGACCATACGGTTAAATACATTGGATTATAAGACGTATGAGCGCATACAGGCGGCGATTATCAACACGCTGGACAAGGCGTCTTATGTGGAAATCAAGGGCATGAAGGGCAATAAGACCGATCTGCGCGTTGCGCTTTATCCGCTCGAAAATCCCGATAAGGAATCCATTTTTGAAAACTGTGTTGCCGATGTCAATATTCCAGTCGGGGAAGTGTTCACCTCACCGGTGCTTGAGGGCACAAACGGCAAACTTCATGTCAGCCGCGTATTTTTAAATGAGCTCGAATACCATGACTTAGAGATTGATTTTCAAGATGGCATGACGGCGGCGTACACCTGCAAGAATTTCGAAGATGAGGAGAAAAACAAGGCGTATATAAAGGAAAACGTACTGCACAACCACGATGCGCTGCCGATGGGAGAATTTGCAATCGGAACCAACACGACAGCCTATATGACTGCCAAAAAGTACAATATCGCCAATCTTTTCCCAATCCTGATCGCCGAAAAGACAGGACCGCATTTTGCAGTGGGAGATACCTGTTATTGCAGAAGCGAGGAAGTCAGGGTGTACAACGAGGACGGAAAGGAGATTGTGGCAAAGGATAACGCCATCTCTGTCCTGAGAAAGACAGACCCGTCCAAGGCATATTTTGCATGTCATACGGATATCACCATTCCCTATGACGAGCTGGGGTCCATCACAGCGTATGACAAGGCAGGCACGGCGTACACGATTATCGAGAACGGCAGGTTTGTGCTGGAGGGCACGCAGGAGCTGAATGCGCCGTTTGAGCATTGAGAATTATGAAAATTTGTCAAAATTTAGAAGAATTTATTGACATATGAAGGTATTGTTTGTACTCTATAAGAGATTGAAGAAAAGGAGGAGTGTTATGGCACAGGTTGGTATTGTAATGGGGTCTGATTCAGATATGCCCATTATGGCGAAGGCGGCGGAAATCTTAGATGAGCTGGGCATTTCCTATGAGATGAGGATTATCTCAGCCCACAGAGAGCCAGATGTGTTTTTTGAGTATGCAAAGACTGCGGAGGAGAGAGGCTTGAAGGTGATCATTGCCGGGGCGGGAATGGCTGCCCATCTGCCGGGCATGTGCGCGGCGATTTTCCCGATGCCCGTGATTGGCATTCCGATGCACACGACATCGCTTGGCGGCCGCGATTCACTGTATTCCATTGTGCAGATGCCATCAGGCATTCCAGTGGCGACCGTGGCAATCAACGGCGGTGCAAACGCGGGACTTTTGGCGGCAAAGATTCTTGCGGTATCAGATGACAGCCTGCTTGCAAAATTAAAGGAGTACAGTGCGAAGCTCAAGGCGCAGGTTGAGGCAAAGGACGAAAAACTTCAGGAAACTGGCTGTCAGGAATATTTGAAAAAGTAAACAGAATGAAGGAGGAAATTATGGATTACAAGGACGCAGGTGTTGATATAGAAGCCGGATATCAGTCTGTTGAGCTGATGAAGAACTATGTAAAAGAGACGATGCGCCCGGAGGTGCTCGGCGGAATCGGCGGGTTCTCAGGGGCTTTTTCGCTGGAAAAGATCAAGAACATGGAAAAGCCGACGCTTGTCTCTGGGACAGACGGGGTTGGAACGAAAATAAAGCTGGCATTTTTGATGGACCGGCATGACTCAGTCGGCATTGACTGTGTGGCAATGTGTGTCAATGATATTGCCTGTGCAGGCGGTGAGCCATTGTTTTTCCTTGATTATATTGCGTGTGGAAAGAATGAGCCCGAGAAGATTGCGACGATTGTCAAGGGGGTGGCTGAGGGCTGCAGGCAGTGCGGCGCAGCGCTCATTGGCGGCGAGACCGCAGAGCATCCGGGGCTGATGCCCGAAGATGAATATGATCTTGCAGGGTTTGCAGTCGGTGTGGTTGACGAGAAGGAGCTGATCACAGGGGCGGACCTCAAGGCGGGAGATGTACTGCTTGGCATCGCGTCAAGCGGGGTGCACAGCAATGGTTTTTCTCTTATCAGAAAAGTGTTTGAGATGACAAAGGAAAGTCTGAACACGTACTATGAAGAGCTGGGCAGAACACTCGGGGAGACACTGCTTGAGCCGACGATTATCTATGTCAAGGCATTAAAGAACATCAAGGACGCCGGTGTCACCATCAAGGCGTGCAGCCATATCACAGGCGGCGGTTTTTATGAGAATGTGCCGAGAATGCTGCACGACGGCGTACATGCTGTCATTCACAAGGACAGTTATGAGGTGCCGCCAATCTTTAAGCTGTTGCAGGAAAAGGGCGGAATCGAGGAGCATATGATGTACAACACGTACAATATGGGCATAGGCATGATTGTCGCCGTCGAGGCTGAAAAGGTGGACAAGGCGGTGCAGGCTGTACAAGATGCCGGAGAGACATGTTTTGTCATCGGTGAGATCAAAGACGGCGAAAAAGGAGTAACAATATGCTGAGAGTATGTGTGTGCGTGTCAGGCGGCGGCACCAATCTACAGGCTATTATAGATGCCATAGATGCGGGCAGGATTACCAATGCGCAGCTTGTCAGCGTGATCAGCAACAACAAGGGCGCCTATGCGCTTGAGCGGGCAAAAAATAAAGGGATAGACACTGCCTGCGTGTCGCCGAAGGACTATGAAAACAGAGCGTTGTTTAACGAGGCGTTTCTGCGGTGCGTGGACGAGGCAAGACCCGATTTGATCGTGCTTGCGGGATTTTTGGTGGTGCTTCCCCCAGCGATGATCCAGCGGTATGAGGGGCGCATCATTAATGTTCATCCAGCACTGATTCCTTCTTTTTGCGGGAAAGGCTATTATGGGCTGCGGGTACATGAGGCGGCTTTGGAAAGGGGCGTCAAGGTGACGGGCGCCACCGTTCATTTTGTAGATGAGGGGACTGACACAGGGCCGATTTTGTTGCAGAAGGCAGTGGAGGTACTGCCCGGTGATACGCCCCAAGCGCTTCAGCAGCGTGTGATGGAACAGGCAGAGTGGGTGATACTGCCGCAGGCGATTCATATGATAGCGAACGGACAGGTCGATGAGTTGTCCGGTGATTTATATAGAAAGGACAAAATACCAGAATGAAAGTTTTAATCGTAGGAAGCGGCGGACGGGAACATGCGATTGCCACGAGCGTTTCCAAAAGCCCAAAGGTTGACAAAATCTACTGTGCACCCGGCAACGCCGGAATTGGGCAGATTGCGGAGTGTGTGGCGATTGGCGCGATGGAGTTTGACAAACTTGTCGCCTTTGCGGTCGAGCAGCAGATTGATCTCACGATCATCGGCATGGATGATCCCTTGGTGGGCGGCGTGGTCGATGCGTTCGAGGCTGCTGGGCTGAGAGTGTTTGGACCGCGGAAAAATGCGGCGGTTCTTGAGGGCTCTAAAGCGTTTTCCAAGGATTTGATGAAAAAGTACCATATTCCGACGGCGGCATATGAGAATTTTGAGGACGCCGGGCAGGCGCTTGCCTATCTGGAGACTGCGCAGTTTCCAATTGTGCTGAAGGCGGACGGTCTGGCGCTCGGGAAGGGCGTGCTGATCTGCAATACACTGGAGGAGGCAAGGGACGGTGTCCGCTCGATCATGCTGGACAAACAGTTTGGCACGGCGGGAAACCGCATGGTTATCGAGGAGTTTATGACGGGCCGCGAGGTGTCCGTGCTGTCTTATGTAGATGGCAGGACGATCAAGACCATGACTTCCGCGCAGGACCACAAGCGCGCAAAGGACGGCGACCAAGGATTGAATACGGGCGGCATGGGAACATTTTCGCCAAGCCCGTTCTACACGGCGGAGGTGGATAAGTACTGCCAAGAGCACATTTATCAGGCGACAGTGGATGCGATGGCAGCAGAGGGCAGGCCATTTCAGGGGATTATCTTCTTTGGCCTGATGCTGACGCCAAACGGACCAAAAGTGCTAGAATACAATGCCAGATTCGGCGACCCGGAGGCGCAGGTCGTGCTTCCCCGCATGAAAAATGATATCATTGATGTCATGGAAGCGTGTATTGATGGGAAACTTGACACGGTTGATCTCCAGTTTGAGGACAATGCAGCAGTCTGCGTTGTGCTTGCAAGTGACGGCTATCCTGTCAGCTATGAAAAGGGGCTTGAGATCAGAGGGCTGGAAAACTTTGACAACAAAGAAGGGTATTATTGTTTCCACGCGGGCACAAAACTAGATGCGGACGGCAGATTTGTCACAAACGGAGGACGCGTGCTGGGCGTGACGGCAAAGGGTGCTGATTTGAAAGAAGCACGGGCGAACGCTTACGCGGCGGCGGCGTGGGTTGACTTTGACAATAAGTATATGCGCCATGATATCGGAAAAGCGATAGATGAGGCGTAGACGGGGAGTATAGAGATGAAAGAGAACAGAAGAAACAGGTTTAAGCACATTGCAGCATCTATCGTGTTGCTGTTTTGCATGGTAATGAGCATCGGTATGATCTGTTTTGCCGATGAGCAGGGAACAGTAATTGTGGAAAGTGCAAGAATCAGGGCAGCGGCAGATCAAAACAGCGAGCAGCTCGGAAGCGTGGCGAAGGGCAAGACGGTTGATATCATAGGCCAGACGACGGGCACGGACAAACAAGTGTGGTATCAGGTTTATGTAGATGCAAACACCAAGGGGTATATCAGGGCAAATCTGATAAAGCTCAAGGACGGAGCGTCGTTAAAGACTGTTGACGGGGGGGCAAGTTCTGCGGGGACAGATACCGCTGCGCCGCCAGACACCGCTACAGATACCAAAAAAGCAGTAGTGATCAACAAGGCAAATATCCGCAAAGAAGCCTCCGCAGACAGTGAGCTTGTGGGAACCCAAAACCGTGGAACGGTTCTGACGATAAAGGGCGAAACGACAGGCAGCGATAAGATGAAGTGGTATCAGGTGTCTTTTACATATCAGGAGAAAGAAGTGACAGGATATGTCCGTTCAGACTTGGTGACATTTGAGAATGTGCCCTCCGATGCGGCGTCCTCTGAGATTAACGGTGAGGTCAATCCTGATGAGCCGCAGCCGGAGGAAACCGCGCCAGAGCCAGAACCGCAGCCGGACGAGCAGCCAGAGCCAGCTCCGCAGCCAAGCACCTTCCAGCCGATCAATGTGGAGGAGGAGCCGCCTTATGTGATGCAGGGATTTAAGGAGTTTAAGTTCACGCTGCCAAATGACGGGCAGGAGTATAAAGGCTATCAAAATGAAGCAGGGTATATTATCTGCTACGCACAGATGCCGACCGGTGAGCAGGGCTGGGCACTTGTGAATATCTCTATGGGAATCTGCCAGCCATATGTCTATGCGATGGAAGGGATAGACATACCGACACGGGTGCCGGGTGGGCTTGTCTCCGTCATTGTGTTAGTTGTGATTATCATTATACTGGTGGCAGTGATCGGCTTGCTGCTGCTAAAATCCAGAGAGCACAGTGTCTCTTACAAAGGCTATGATGACGACGATGAGGATTCGGAGGATGACATCGAGGACTTGGAGGAGATGGAGGAGGAACCGCAGCCAATCAGACGTCCGCAGTCCGCAGGCCCGCAGCCGGTGAGACGCCCGCAGCCGGGCGCAGGGCCGCAGCCAATGAGACGCCCGCAGCCGGGGCCATCAGGCGCAGCGATGCCGCAGGGGGGACAGCCGATGAGACATCCGCAGTCCGGCGCAGGGCCGCAGCCAATGAGACGCCCGCAGCCGGGGCCGGCACCGCAGGAGCCACAACCCGCAAGGCGTCCGCAGCCGGGCGCAGGACCATCAGGCAGCGGTGCGAGACCACAGCCGGGACAGGGGCCGCAGCCCGCAAGGCGTCCACAGGGAAGCCCGCAGCCCGCAAGACGCCCGCAGCCGGGCGCAGGACCGCAGCCCGGACAGGGATATAAGGCAAAAAATCTTCTGGAAGATGAAGATATGGATTTTATGGATATAGAATAGAGCGTATAAGATAAAAGGACTTGTCTGGACAGAATTGTCAGACAGGTTCTTTTTAAAAAACTCTTGTATACACAAGTTCATTGTGCTACAATCTATATAACAGCAGGTGAAGGAGTGTAGATAGTTATGTATATAGAGATTGATTTTAACAGTGACGAAGCTCTTTATCTACAGCTGCGCAATCAGATAATTATCGGGATTGCCACGTCTCAGTTTCAGGAGGGGGACACGCTTCCCTCGGTGAGACAGCTTGCGGATACAATCGGCATTAACATGCATACTGTAAATAAGGCATATTCTGTTCTAAAACAGGAGGGCTTTGTGAAGGTGGACAGGAGAAAAGGCGCTGTGATTGCCATAGATATTGACAAAATGCAGGCGAAGGAGGACTTGAAGCGGGGTATGCAGGTGCTGTTAGCCAAAAGCAGTTGCAAGCAGATCTCAAGGGAGGAAGTGCATGCGCTGATTGACGAAATTTACGAGGGCTATGAGACAGAATTATAAAAATGAAATATAACATGGAGGCATAGGGAAAATGCAGCAGTTTACAGATAAGGCGAAGGTGGCATTGCAGAAGGCGGCAAAGGCGGCAAAGGACTTGCATCAAAGCTATATTGGAAGCGAGCATATCTTGGTAGGACTATTGAAGGAAAAGACAGGAGTCGCAGCGAGAGTGCTTTCTGATAATGGTGTAGATGAAGTGCAGCTCATCAGCATGATCAAGGAGCTGATCGCACCGGAGGGAAATGTTGCCCTGCTTGAGCGGGACGGATATTCGCCAAGGGCAGCGAAGGTACTCGAGGACAGCCACAGACTAGCAGAGAAATTTAAGAGCCAGCAGACAGGGACCGAGCACATCTTGCTTGCGATCTTGAGAGAGGGCGAGAATGTAGGGCTCAGGCTCTTAAATACCATCGGTGTGAATGTGCAGAAACTGTACATGGACACGCTGATCGCGATGGGGGAGGACATTAACCAGCACAAGGACGATCTGAATAAAAACAGAAACAAAAAGAAAAGCTATGGCACCACCCAGACACTAAACCAGTACAGCCGGGATCTGACCTATCTGGCAAAGGAGGGCAAGCTCGACCCCGTCGTGGGCAGAGAGACCGAGATCATGCGTGTCGTGCAGATTCTGTCAAGACGCACGAAGAATAATCCGTGTCTGATCGGTGAGCCCGGTGTGGGCAAGACCGCCATTGCAGAGGGGCTGGCGCTTCGCATTGTCAATGGCGATGTGCCCGACACTGTCCGCAACAAGCGTGTTGTGACGCTCGACCTCGCAGGAATGGTGGCAGGCTCAAAATACCGCGGTGAGTTTGAGGAGCGCATCAAGCGGGTGATCAAGGAAGTGATTGACGACGGAAATATCTATTTGTTTTTGGATGAGATACACACCTTGATCGGCGCGGGCGGCGCGGAGGGGGCGATTGATGCCTCCAACATACTCAAACCGTCTCTTTCAAGGGGCGAAATCCAGCTTATTGGCGCGACGACCATCGCGGAGTACCGCAAGTATATCGAGAAAGATGCAGCGCTGGAGCGCCGTTTTCAGCCAGTTATGGTGGAGGAGCCGACGGAGAGCGAAGCGGTTGAGATCTTGAACGGCGTGGCATACAAATATGAAGAACATCATAAAGTGACGATCACGCAGGACGCCATCGAAGCTGCGGTGAAGCTCTCGGACCGCTATATCAATGACAGAAATCTTCCAGACAAGGCGATTGACCTTATCGACGAGGCATCGGCGGCAATCCGGCTCAAAAATATGAATGTGCCAGACAGCTTTAAGGAGATGACAGCGCAGATCAAAAAATACGATCTTCAGATAGAACGGTCTATCCGCATGGAAGCCTACACGCAGGCGGCAGAGCTTCGCAAGGCACAGGATGAGCTGATCAAGAAATATGACAAGGCAGTGAGCAAATATGAGAAAAATCAAGAGGAAAAGACGCTGGTTGTGACGGAGAACGAAATCGCAGAGGTCGTGGCAAACTGGACAAAGATTCCGGTGAAAAAGCTGACGCAGAAAGAGAGTGAGCGCTTACTCAAACTAGAGTCTATCCTGCACAAGCGCGTGATCGGCCAAGAGGAAGCAGTCACCGCCGTCGCACAGACCATGAAGCGCGGCCGCGTGGGCTTGCAGGACCCCAACAGGCCCATCGGCTCTTTCCTGTTTTTAGGCCCGACAGGTGTCGGCAAGACAGAGCTGTCCAAGGCGCTTGCGGAGGCGATGTTTGGCTCTGAAAATGCCCTGATCCGGGTTGACATGTCAGAGTATATGGAGTCCCACTCCGTCTCTAAGATGGTAGGCTCACCGCCGGGGTATGTAGGCTTTGAGGAAGGCGGGCAGCTCAGCGAGAAGGTGCGCAGATCGCCGTACTCTGTCGTGCTGTTTGATGAGATTGAGAAGGCACATCCAGACGTGTTCAATATTTTGCTGCAAGTGCTCGACGATGGCCATATCACGGATTCTAAGGGCAGAAAAGTGAGCTTTAAGAATACCATTCTGATCATGACCTCCAATGCGGGGGCGCAGCGCATTGTGGACCCCAAGAATCTTGGCTTTGCCGCCAAGCGGGACGCGGAGGCAGATTACAATAAAATGAAATCTGGTGTGATGGAGGAAGTGAAGCGTCTGTTCAAACCCGAGTTTATCAACCGGATTGATGAGATTATGGTGTTCCATCCGTTGACAGAACAGGATATGAAGCAGATTGTCACACTGCTCTCCAAAAACTTATGTGAGCGGTGCAGGACACAGATGGATATTGACTTGTCCTTCACCAATACGCTAAAAGAATATCTCGTGAAAAATTATTCAGAGTTAAAGATGGGCGCCAGACCCCTCAAGCGCGCGATTCAGAATGTGGTGGAGAATGAGCTTGCCACAGCAATTCTTGAGGGCAGGGTCAAGCGGGGAGATGCCGTGTCCGCCGGCGTGTGCGGTGACAAAGTGACTTTCACAGTCAAAGAGCCAAAAGAAGTTTAAAAATTTCTGGAAAAAGTTTAAAATATAGTATATGATGATAGAGTAGGGTAATAATTAATTCTTATGAACTTTTTAGGAGGACAAATGAAATGGCAGTAATTGATGAATTGCTACGCTCTGAGAGTAACGGAAATATCAGCTTTGGAAATCATGAGTTGGCAGCAAAGGCAAAGCTTGAAGATTATGAGCATGCTGGGGATTTGTACAAGGTAAAGACCTATCAGGCGATGACGAAGCTGGAAAAAAACGGTTTATTTTTATATGAATCGGTTCCGGGTACTTCTGTCCATGACTTTTGTGAGAGCGAGAGCGGCATGTCTTTTACAGTAGAAGGAAGCCAAGATGCACAGATTACAGTGGGCGCGGCGGATGATTCTGAGTATGAGGTGATCGTAGCCGGAGAGAGCGCGGGCGTCATGAGGACAAATCTGTCGGGAAAACTCAGCGTCAGTGTCGAGCTTGAGGGATCGGGCGAAGTCGAAGTGAAAATTGTGAAAAAGTAAATATTTAATAGATTCATGAGAAAGATACCTCCTCGTATAAGGAGGTATCTTTCTGTAAGGAGAAAAGAATGGCAAAAAAGAGCAGCACCGTGTTTTTCTGTCAGGAGTGCGGACACGAATCATCAAAATGGATGGGACAGTGCCCAGCCTGCAAAAAGTGGAATACCTTTGTGGAGGAAAAAGTCAGTGTGTCGGGAGGCTCGAAGATCACGCCCTTCCGTGAGGCGGCAAAGCCTGTTGAGCTCGGAGCGATCTCCATGCAGGAGGAAGAGCGCATGCACACAGGAATCGCAGAGCTGGACCGCGTTCTTGGCGGGGGCATCATGCCCGGTTCGCTGACGCTGGTAGGCGGAGACCCCGGCATCGGAAAATCGACACTGTTATTGCAGATGTGCAGGCTGTTGGCAAATGCGGGCAGACACGTACTCTATATATCCGGGGAGGAATCCTTAAAACAGATCAAACTTAGGGCGATTCGAATTGGAGAATTTCAGGATACGATGTTTTTGCTGTGCGAGACAAATCTGGGCGTAGTGGAGGAGACAATTCGTCACACGAAACCGGAGGTTGTCATTATCGACTCAATCCAAACGATGTATCAGGAGGCAGTGAGCTCAGCGCCGGGGAGTGTCTCGCAGGTCCGGGAGGCGACCAACGTATTCCTGCAGTTGGCAAAAGGGCTGGGCATTTCGATTTTTATTGTGGGACATGTGACAAAAGAAGGAACGGTGGCTGGCCCAAGAGTGCTGGAACACATGGTTGACACCGTCTTGTATTTTGAGGGGGACAGATATGCCTCCTACAGAATACTGCGCGGCGTCAAGAACCGGTTTGGCTCGACAAACGAAATCGGTGTGTTTGAGATGCGCAAAGAGGGACTGATCGAGGTGGAAAATCCTTCGGAGTATATGCTGAGCGGGAAGCCTGTAGGCGCGAGCGGCTCTGTCGTGGTGTGCTCTGTGGAAGGCACCAGACCAATCTTAATCGAGATACAGGCGCTTGTGTGCAGGACAAATTTTGGAATCCCCAGACGGCAGACGACAGGGACTGATTTTAACAGAGTCAATTTGCTGATGGCAGTGCTGGAGAAACGGCTGGGATTGCAGATTGGGGACTTTGATGCCTATGTGAATATTGCAGGCGGTATGAAAATCAGTGAGCCGGCAATTGATCTAGGACTGATTCTGGCGATTGTTTCCAGCTTTAAAAACCGTCCCGTCGATGAGAAGATGATCGTGTTTGGCGAGGTTGGGTTAAGCGGTGAAGTGCGCGCTGTGACAATGGCGCAGCAGCGGCTTCAGGAGGCGAGAAAACTCGGCTATGAGACGGTCGTCATGCCGCGTGTCAACCTTGAGGGAATGGAACCAGTGAAGGGAATTAAAGTGATTGGCGTCGGCGGAATTGGAGAGGCAATAGATGTGATATAAATGTGATTGAAATGCGATACAATAAAATAGAGAGGGAATTGTGACAATGGAAACGGAAACAGAAATGGGAATAAAAATGGAAATGACGCAGGAACTCATGGCGTTTTTGGATAGCAGTTTGACGAGTTACCATGCGGTAGAAGGGATTCAAAACGCATTGCTACAGGAGGGCTTTACAGCGCTTTCTGAGAAAAAGCGCTGGGCGCTTGAAAAGGGCGGCAGCTATTTTGTGACGCGCAATGGTTCGTCCGTGCTCGCGTTTCGGCTGCCAAACTGTGAAATTTCTCAAATCAAAGGGTTTCATGTGTATGCGGCGCACTCCGATTCGCCCGCATTGAAGGTCAAGGAAAATCCAGAGATTGACAGAGAGGGTGTTTATGTCAGCGTCAATATTGAACTGTATGGCAGCATGACTTTATCTACTTGGTTTGACAGACCCCTCACAATCGCAGGGCGGGTCTGTGTGGAGGAGGCGGGCGAGATCGTGACAAAGACGGTTCGGCTAAAAGACAACCTTTGTATGATACCAAGTCTTGCAATCCACATGAACCGGGATGTAAACAAAGGCACAGCGTTCAGCCCACAGCGCGATCTGCTGCCGCTTCTGACAATGACAGACCCGGCGCACAAAGGCAGCACCGCAAAAGGGATACTGCGTGCACTCCTCGCAGATGCTTTGGGAACACAGGAAATTTTGTCGTATGATTTGTATGTGGAGAACTGCGAGAAAGCGGTTCTTGCGGGCGCGAAGGACGAGTTTATCATGACACCGCGCTATGATGATCTCGCCTGCGTCTTTGCCGGACTCAAAGGGCTGGTAAAGGGAAAACCTTCGCAGTATATTGACGTGCTTGCAGTCTTTGACAACGAGGAGGTGGGAAGCCTGACCAGACAGGGGGCGGACTCCACATTTTTTAGAGATACGCTGGAAAATATTGCAGACGGGCTGGGCGTGGACAGCAGAATCCTCCGCACGTGGGCTGCGGATAGTATGATGCTCAGCGCGGACAACGGACATGCCTGCCACCCCAATCAGGGAGGAAAGGCAGACCTGACAAACCGTCCTTACTTGAATGGCGGTGTTGTGCTGAAATACCACGGCGGACAGCAGTATGCGACAGATGCCTGTTCCGCGGCGTATGTGAGAAAATTGTGCAGGGAAAACGGGATAGCGTTGCAGACGTATGCAAACCACTCGGATATCCCCGGCGGAAGGACGCTTGGAAACCTTGTGATGGCGCAGGTTTCCATGGCAGCAGCGGACATTGGGCTGCCGCAGCTTGCCATGCATTCTGCGTATGAGACAGGCGGCACGAAGGATATCGCAGCGCTGGCCCGTCTTGCGGCACTGTTTTTTGCTCAGTAAATAAAAGTCGTTTTTTCTTCTGTGACAGGAAAGCTGTCATACTGGCGGTTTTCCTGTTCAATTTTACGGGTGCGCTCGTCATAGACAGAATCTCCCTCGCGGAAGGCTTCGACAGCCGTGATATAGCCTAGGCGGTCGCGCACGATCGTGAGGTCTACCGCCCCCTTAGGCTGGGACTGGTATCTGCCGAGAGTCTTGTCATGATACGTGCGGATAGTCTCTCCATTGTAGAGCATGGTGTCATTCTCCTTTTCTGTGCGGACAAGCCCCCAGCGGGCGTACTCCTCAAAAAGCGCTTCGCGGTCCAGACACAGCGAGAGCTCGGGCGAAAAAGCTGATTTTTCTACATGAAATGCATCGGAAAGCGCAGCAGTTATCTGCATTTCAAGAAGATCTGGGTCGTTTGTTGTATCGGTGCGCAGGATATCAAAAATAATCTGCTCTGCCCGCGCCTGTGCATTTTTTCCAAGGGAGACATCTCGTGTCAGGTTGACACGCACACCCCAGCGGCAGTGGTCAGAGGCACAAAAGGAGGTCAGATCAGGGGAAAAGGGTGCCTGTCCGGCGGTCGCAAACACGACAGAACCGCTGAGCACCAGACAAACAGAGAGCACGAGCATCAAGGCAGAGGCTTTGCGGTATTGCAGCACGCTCTGAATGCGCCGCTCGACCTCGGTCTTGGCAAAGGCGCTGTAGAGCAGTGTGGGGCGGTTTCCAGTGATCGCCATAGCAAGCAGGCTGCACGCATAATCTTTGCGCGTGTCCTCGTCGCTGTACCGCCTAAGGACAGCCTCGTCACAGGCAGTCTCCAAGTCAGAGCACAGTGCTTTGGACATCAGCCATACCAGTGGGTGAAACCAGTATACACAGAGCGCAAGAAGCATGACTGCCTTGAGAATATTATCTCTGCGGCGGATATGCATGGTCTCATGGCAGAGGATATGGCGCAGTAACTGTGTGTTGCCAAAGTCCATCCGTGTGGGCAGGTAAATCTTAGGTGCGCTCAGACCGCATACCAGCGGGGAGGCAAGGTGGTCGTTTGTAAAGACCAGAATATGCCCCATTCCCATCTCGCGCAGCAGTGTGTTGATCGTCTCATTGTGCTCGAGCAGCAATGAAGCTTTCAGGCATTTTGTGTAACGGTATTTCTGGAAGAGCAGAATGCCAGCCGTGCCCAATCCTCCAAGCGCATAGAGATAGATCAAGACACGGAAGTCTGCTGTATTGGATATGGCAGTTTGGGCTTGATACTCAATCATGATGGCGTTGTTTGTGGTTTCAGATTCAAATGCAACAGCGATCTCTGCGGTACCTTCTGTGGCTGTTGTGGGAGCGGAGGACTGGGCTGCGGGGATATCCTTATCCTCCACAACAGCGTCGGCATAACTGGTTTCATGAGAGGGCGTCATCAGAAATTCCGGCACGCTCAGGCTTAGCGGGCTGCTCAGTGAAAAGGGCACTAGCAGGCGCAGCAAGACGGCACTCCATAATATAGGAAAGACAAATTTAGGCACTTTATTCCGAAGCAGACCGCGCAGCACCAAAACGGCAGCGATCATGATACTTCCGTAAAAGACCATCAGGTAAAAGGGCATATTCATTTTAAAACTCAGCATATTTATTCCGCCTCCTTAATCATTTTTGCAAGCCTTGTGGCTTCTGCCTCCGAAATTCCCCGGTTTTTGAGGAATGAGGAAAAGAACAGCTCGCTCGAACCGCCATACATTTTGTCAATCAACTGTTCTGTCTCGCTCTGGGCGACTTCGTCGCGGCTCACAAGCGCCTTGCACAGAAATCCGGGCTCTGTTCTCTCGATCGCACCTTTTTCAATGCATTTCTTGATGACGGTATAGGTCGTGTTTTTGTTCCAGCCAATGCGCGCAGAGAGCACGTCCACGATTTCCTTTGCAGATCGTTTTGTTTCAGTAAATTCCTCTGCGGAATCATCGCTCTGTTCCCACAAAACTTCCATGACCTTTAATTCTGAATCAAATAGCTTCATGTTCAACGCCTCCTTTTTGGATAGATGTGTTTTTGTGATGGACTATTGAAATAGTCTGGATTTGATAATAGACTATCATAATAGTCTGATGGCGTCAATACAAATATAAAAAATTTTTCTTTTTTGCAGAAGATACAATAAAAAAGAGTACCTAAAGATAGATACTCTTAAACTTTTGGTTATATTTTTTACAGAACAGGGGCAGCAAGAATCGAACTCGCATTGACGGTTTTGGAGACCGCTGTTCTACCGTTGAACTATGCCCCTTCAGGTGAGCGTTGTGTGCTGCTCACTGACGAAATATAGTATACCATACACTAATATGAAAAATCAAGTAAAATTTTAATTTTTTTATGGAATATTGATCAAAGAGATTAACGGTCTCTGTTGGCAGCTCTTTTTAGCTGATATTGTACGGTGTATCTCTTTACAATACGGTCGGTATGGGAAGAAACAACATACAGGATTTCATCAAGATTCATTCCGGCATCAAATGCCTTCTGAAGTGCAGTGTCAAATCCCGTACCCGAGAGATCTGCGTCAAATGCAGCCGCAGCCGGGTTGAGAGTTGAGCGGTCATCATTAAATATACTCATAAAAACTCCTTTCGAACAGAACACTAAGATGTTATCATTATATCAACTTATATTGCACCAGTCAATGAAATAAAAATAATAATTGTGTAAAGTCAGTTCTGTGTAGACTTTTGCTGTCGTTTCGTGTAAACTAAAATAGAATACGTAAAAGTTACAAAGGAGTGAGTACACTGGTAAAGAGAAGATATGTGAGGTCACGCTCATTAAAGGACGACATGGTAATTGATCAGGCGATCGTGGACAGGGCAGGGAGAATATTGATATCAAGAAATACAGTGCTGGATGCATATCATATTATGTCCCTGATTAAGATGGGGATTCCGGGTGTGTATATACGTGAGGGAGAGGACGATGAGGAACCGGAGAATCAGAAGCCGGGGGACATCGTGATTGCCCCCGCAGTACAGAAGGAGATTGATAAACGGACAGTGCAGGACCGGGCAAAGGTCAACCTGTCCGAGAGTGTGAAGGCGAGAGTGGCGGAGGGCATACAGTTTCTATATAATGATACCGTATCAGAGGGCTTTACCTCGACGACCCGCAGCATTACAGATGATCTGATGAAGGCGATCTCGGACAATGACGCGATCGCTGTGGATATCAGCACGCTGAAAATCAGCGACGAGTACACGTTTAAGCACAGCGTTGATGTGGCGACGATGGCAATGATCGTCGGCAAGAAGCATGGACTCAACAAACAGGAGGTCTATGAACTTGGCATTTCTGGCTTGCTGCACGATGTCGGCAAGTCCAAGATTCCCAATGAGGTGCTCAATAAGGCAGGGAAGCTCACCGATGAGGAGTTCTCGATGATGAAGCAGCACTCGCTGTTTGGGTATCAGATTTTGAAGGAGAAGGAGGACTTGTCCAGTTCCATCAAACTTGGCGTTCTCCAGCATCATGAAAAAATGAATGGCAAGGGGTATCCGATGGGCGTGCCTTCAGAGAAGATCAATCTCTTTGCGCGCATTATCTCCGTGGCAGATATCTATGATGCGCTGGTGACGGAGCGGCCGTATAAAAAGCCGTTTTCACCGAGAGATGCGGTGGAGATGATTATGTCTTTGACAGAGGAGCTTGATATAGATGTTATGAAAAGTTTTCTGGAAAGTGTGATATTGTATCCGGTTGGGACGGACGTTGAGCTTAGCACAGGAGAGCACGCAAGAGTTATCGAGAACAATACCGAATATGTGCTGCGCCCCACGGTGATCGGATTAAAGTCGGGAAAGACTTATGATTTGTCACAGATTGAAAACGCGAGTATTATCATATTGTAGGAGGCAGTCTTTTATGTTTTTTTATGATGACAACCGAAGAAAGAGGCATCGTGCGTTCTTGGCAGTGCTGGCGCTGCTGGTGAGCTTTCTGGTGATACCGGCAGGCCATGTTCAGGCGGCAGACGCGGCGCTCTATTCAATGTATCAGCGCGCCGTAGATTTTCCGCAGGGAGACTTGTCGAGGCTTGCGCAGGTGCTCAGGAAGGCACAGGCTGGAGAGGAGATTACCATCGGCTTTTTAGGCGGCTCGATCACGGAGGGGCGCGGCGCCGCAAATGTACAGGACTGCTATGTCTCGCAGGTGTACAAGTGGTGGTATGAGGCGTTTCCGTTTGCGAAGATCAATGTGATCAATGCAGGCGTGGGCGGCACTTCGTCCTATCTGGGCGTGCACCGCGTCGATGCCGAGCTGCTGGCACATAAGCCCGATCTGGTGTTTATGGAGTTTGCAGTGAATGATACGTTCTCAGAATTTTGTATGAACAGTTATGAGAACCTGATTCGAAAAATCCTTCTGTCTGAGAGTAATCCCGCGCTGGTGCTGCTGTTTGCCACAAATGCGGTCGGCGACAGCTCACAGGCGGTTCAGGCAGCTCTGGGGCAGTATTATAACCTGCCGATGATCAGTTATGGGAAGGCAGTCACGCCGGAGGTGGAGGCGGGGAGTTTTACATGGTTTCAGATTGCAGAGGACGTCGTGCATCCAAACAATATGGGGCATTCGATTTTTGCAGGACTGATCACGACGTATCTTGAGAGCATTTATGCGAAGCTGGATACGCTTGAGATCAATGCGGAACACTTGCAGCAGTATGAGCTGCCGGCGCCAGTGACAAGGCAGGTTTATCAGAATGCACACATCGAAAATGCAGCGACCATCACGCCGCTCGAGGTGCTCGGCTATGATGTCTATAACTTCAATTATCATTTCAGTGATAACTGGTATTCGATGCAGGACGGCTCGTACATTTCCTTTATCGTGGAGGCGAGCAATATCGGAATCCTGTATCAGAGGACTGTGGAGGGCTCTTTTGGCCAGTATGATGTGTATATAGATGACCAGTATGTCAAGACGTTAGATGGCAATTATATAGAATATTATGGAACAGAGACTGAGGCGGAGGAATTGTTTGCGTCCCCAGATGGCAGCAAGGCATACCATGTGGTGAAAATCGTCAAAAATCCTGCATCGGTCAATACGGATTTTGTGATTATCGGCTTGTTAGTGAGCTAAAAAATACCCTGTAAAGGGTATTTTTTTGCTTAGTCTATAAGTTGTTTCCAGTCTGAAATCACTTCCTCGCAGGCGTCAGGGTCCATGTCTGCCACGGCTTCGCAGAGGCGTAGATATAATTCATGGCTTTCATCATGGAAGCTGTAGCCGTCAAGCGTATGGATTGCATCGTCCATCTTATCCATATCGAGATCGTCAATCGCGCGCTTCATTTCCTCAAATACATCTATAAGAATTTCTGTGGTGATGGGCGGTTTGCCCTCCACCTCCTGTTTTTCAGGGAAGTAAGGACTTAATATATCGTGGTAGTGCTGGTACATGGCAAGCGCTTCATCTGTATTCTGGAGAATGATGTCCACATTGTTGTCATTTCCGGCAGCCTCCAGCGCTGCTGCCCTGTCGGAGAGCTCGTCTGCGCCGATTTGCTTTGAAGCGCTCTTGAGCGCGTGGACTTCGACCGTGTAGCTGTGCCAGTCCTCCCGCTCGATGTAGGTTTGTATCAGCTTGAGCTTTTTGGGAATCGCGTGGTAGTAATCTGCAAGAATCGTCATAAAAAGCTCTTCGCTGCCCAGTAGTTTTAGGGCTTCTTTGATATTCAGCTCTGGAATATCCGGGATTGTGACGGTCTTTTTGGGGACAGCCAGCCGCACTGCGCCGGAATGTTTTTTAATTTTGGCTTCGGGCAGCCATTTGCGAATCGTATTAATGAGCATACGGACTTCAATCGGTTTTGCGACAAAGTCGTTCATGCCCTCTTTGATAAACATTTTTTTGACATCGCCGACCACGTTCGCAGTCAGGGCAATAATTGGCACATCGTCGTACTCGGAGTGGAATCTTCGGATAATATGCGTCGTCTCCACGCCGTCAATCTCCGGCATCATGTGGTCCATCAAAATCAGATCATACATGGTCTCTGATATTTTGCTGATGGCTTCATTGCCGCTGAGGGCGGTGTCAATCTGCATATTCAGCGGTTCGAGTAGTCCCTGCGCAACGGTCAGATTGATTGAGTTGTCATCTACGATCAGGATTTTGGCAGTCTCCGCAGTAAAGTCGTAGTACTCGTCGGACGCTGGATTGTCAAATTGAATGAATGTATCATGATTGTAAATACTTGCCAGTGATAGGACGGACAGCGGTTTGTGCATGACAGATACATTCTGGAGATTGTAGTGTGCCGACACATCGTAAGGGGTGACCACAATCACACTGAGGTGCGGATGCGCACCTATAAAATTCTCAAGCTCCGGGCTGAAATCAATATGGGGAATGAACAGGTAAGTGTCCTTGAAGGCGTCCACGTTTTCTTTTAAAAAGGTTAAAATATCAGCGCCTTTGAGGTCTGTGTATTCAATGCCAAGCTTGTGCATATCCCGTTTGAGCTGGATATTGGCGTAGGTATTGTTGAGAAATCCTGCTGCCGGACAGGGAGGCGTCTCTGTCAAAATGATACAGGGGTCTGCGTCCACTACCTTCTGCGGGATTGAGAAGGAGAAGGTGGAACCTTCGCCGTACACGCTCTCCGCGGAAATATCGCCGTTCATCAGATTGACCAACTGTTTGCTGATGGCAAGTCCAAGGCCGGTGCCCTCAATATTGCGGTTCCGCTTGCTGTCAATCTGCTGGAAGGATTTGAACAGTTTGCCGATATCTTCGGGTTTGATGCCGATGCCTGTGTCTGACACCGAGAACAACAGATTGATGGTGTCCGCTGAGACTGTCTCATAATCGTATTTCAGGCAGATTTGCCCCACCTTCGTAAACTTGGCAGCGTTGTTTGCCAGATTGGTGATAATCTGTTTGATGCGCACCATATCGCCGCAGAGCATTCGCGGGATATTTGGATTGATATCCAGTACAAACTCCACATCATCGCGGTCAATGCGCGTGCTGATGATTGTTGCGACATCGTAGATTAACGAAGCCGGATCGTACTCTCCCGCGACAATGTCCATTTTGCCGGACTCGATCTTGGAGAAGTCTAGGATATCGTTAATGATGGTGAGCAGAGATTTTCCGGCAGCCTTGATCTGATTGAGATAATTTTTGGCTGTGGGGCTCATCTCCTCGCGGAGTGCCATCTCAGCCATACCGATGACCGCATTCATGGGCGTGCGCAGCTCATGGCTGGTGTTTGCCAGAAAATCTGATTTCATGTTTGCCGCCTTCTCGATCTCGATGTTGGCTTCTTTCATGATATATTTGTGATAGGCGATGCTCGAGAGGGCGCTCGTGAGGGTGTACAGGAAAAGTGCAGCGTTCTCCAGCTTATTTTTTTCGATGACAGGGACGCTCATGACAGATTGCAGGTAGTTGATGAGGTCGATTCCAATCTCGGCGGCAACCTGCATGATCCGCGTAATGTCCGGGGGAGAAGTGAGCACCTGACCGCCGACAAAGCAGCCGACCATTTTATCGCCCGCCATGATCGGCGCGGCAAAATCCATAAGCCCTGCATGGCAGTAATAGGTCACGGACGAGCCTACTTTGAGTGCAAGCTCTGCACCATGTTTGTCACACTGCTGGCAGCGCAGGCAGCCAATCGGTGAATTGCGGGTGTATTTGTTGCAAAAGTCGGTGAAATTGGTTCCTTTGGTGACTGGAACACCCTCGGCGTCTGTGATGATGGCGGCAAAGCCGGTCATTTTGCAAAAGGAGTCCTGTAGACGCTGGAGCATCTCCACTTCAAAAAGGTCAGTAAGAGTAATCTCGTTATTCATATACAATGCCTCCGTTGATGATATTAGTCAATTAGTCAATTACTTCGCGGATTTTCGCAAGCAGCGATTCCTTCTCAACAGGTTTTAACAGATATCCTTGTGGTTTTAAGGCAAGGGCACTCTTGATTTTTTCCACATCGTTGATGCCTGTGAGGAAGATAACCGGAATTGTCGTGAGGTAAGGGTCGGCGCGGAGCTCTTCAAGGACAGCGGGACCGTTCATCTCAGGCATCTCATAGTCAAGCAGAATCAGGCTGACCTCCTTGGCTTTGAGAAACCGAAGCGCGATTTTTCCGCTGATGGCAGTTGCGACTTCATATTTGGGGTCCAGATAGCCCTTGATCGTTTTATGTATGATGGTAGCATCGTCGATGACAAGAATGCGGCGGCGGTCCGTTTCGGGCTGTCTGCCGGTATCCTCTGCTTCGCCGGGGGCTTTTTCTGCCTCCTCAAATACTGCGTCTAGCTGTGCCAAGGTATTGAATACACTGTTGGCGTTGGACTCTAAAGCCAAAGAGAGCGGAGAGTCTGCCATAGATGACAGGTGGGTCTGGTGCTTCTTGATGTATTTGATAATCGCGTCCTCCATATCCGAGGTGGACATGGGGAGTTTGATGCTCAACTCCGGCACACAGTTTGGTATCTTGGCAACGAAATCGAGGCTGACCGAATCACCGATGGCGGCAAAGGGGATATCTCTCTTGCCAAGCACATCATGAAAGCTTGCGATGGTGATGAGATCCTCCCTCGTCTCTGCGCGCATACAAAAGATAAAAATGTCCGGTTCAAAGTACTGGACATGTGTTTTCAGATCGTCAAAGACCACGGATGAGGTCATACATTCAAAGGAATAATCCATTTGAAGAAAAAAATTACTGATGAGTTTTTTGCTGTTTCCAGCCAGCAATACCTTATATTTTTTCATGTAAAGTCCTCCTGTTAGTTGTATTGTTGTATGTGACTTCTATCATGATTTTAACATAAATCGTAATATAGATAAACAAAAAGTTGGCATTTTAGTGAAAATGATGGTATATTGTTGTAAAAACGATCTGTGCAGCAAACGTGTCCGCTTTGCAGTTTTTACGTGGAGTTTACTGATTGCTGGAATCAGGAACATATTGCATTAGGAAAATGGAGGAGTGTATATGAAATTCAAACATATTCAAAAGAGAGAGGAAGGAAAGTTTATCACACGCTATGATATCGCGTATGAGACGGTGGACAAGCAGGAGAAAATTTATGAGATTATCAGCCGCAATAAGGCGCTGGATTCGATCGAGTCACTCAACGGCACAAAGCCGGATTCGGTCGTCATCATCGCAACGGACGAGAGCGGTGAGAAGCTCTTGATCAACAAGGAGTTCCGCATGGCGGTGGGGGACTGGGTTTATAATTTCCCCGCAGGGCTGATCGACGAGGGCGAGGAGCCCGCAGAGAGCGCAAAGCGCGAGCTGTGGGAGGAGACAGGGCTTGAGTTGTATGAGATGGAGGATTTTATCGGGCCTAGCTACAGCGCAGTCGGCTTTAGCAATGAGATTAATGTCTGCGTGGTGGGGAAGGCGCGCGGCAGTTTTAAGCCCAGCACCTCCACCGTGGAGGAGATTGAGCCGGGCTGGTACACCAAGGCAGAGCTTAGAGAGCTGTTAAAGACAGCGCGTTTTGCTGCCAGAACACAGGCGTACAGCTATCTGTGGAGCCGGATGTGAGTGTCTGATTTTTTTTGCGGCATCAGATGCGTTTAATATGGGTTCTGTCGAGCGCAAGCCCAAAAATGATAAAAAATACAGCGCTGCCGCCGGATTGGAGCAGGTTGCCGGACAGGGAGGCGATGGGCGCCGCCGATGCGCCAAAGATCAGATATTCGGCGGCAAAGTAGCCTGTGCAGGAGATGATGCAGGCAGTGACGGAGGCGGCGACGTTGCGCGGTGTAATGATTTTTGCGGATTTACATGTAAATGGAAGCGCTATCAGCGGCTTGATCACAATCGTGGCGGGCAGCCACAAAGGAACGGTCAGTAAATCTGCAAGCCCGCCGCCGATCGCTGCCGCTGCCAGCGCATAAGGTGTGGGAAGCAGCGCGGCGGCAAGGTAGATTAGAGAATCGCCGAAGTGGAGGTATCCGCCGTTCAATCCGATAGGGATATGGCAGATATAGGCAGTCATGAGCGTAATCATTGCCGCCATAAGTCCTGTGAGTGTCCGGTATTTCATCTTATTTTTCCGTTTTTCACCCGTTCTGGGCAGTGTGCGTAGTGTCATTATCTTATTTTCCCTTCTTCATGGATTTTATAATAATAAATGCAGATATTTCTCAAAAGAAATACCATGCTCTCTGGGAACATTGTCTCTCGAGGCATCTTCGATGGCAGGTGACAGAAAGCGGACAGCTTTTTCCATCGCAGCATCAACAGAAAGTCCATTGACAAGGCTGCCCATGATCACAGAGGCAAACAGGTCGCCAGTGCCGGAATAGCTTTCGCCCATGAAGGGCGTTTCCAGATAATAATGGCGCTCTGGCGTGACGGCAAGATTTCCCACAAAGGACTGCTGCGGCTGCCTGCGGACAATGCCTGTAATCACAATGGTCTGGCTTGTATACGCTCTTGGCAGGAGACTGCGCGCGGTTTCTTCTATATAAGACAGGTAGCCGTCCTTTGAGGCATGGCTTGTCAGGGCATCGTAATCTACGCCTGCGAGGAGGCACAGCTCTGTCAGGTTTGGCGTGATGACGCCTGCGTGCCGGGTCAGCTCCTTCATGCTGTCTAAGAGTTCGTCCGTAAATATGCGGATACGCCGTCCGTTGTCACCCATGACAGGGTCTGCGAGATAGAGCGTGTCTTTGGTCTGGAACTTCTCGAGAAAATACAGGACATTGTGCATCTGCGCAGCGCTTCCGAGATATCCAGAGTAGATGCCGTCAAAGGTTTCCTGCATCTTTTTCCACTCGTCTGTAAAAAAGTTCATGCGGTCGGTGTAGTCGTCGCAGTAGTAGCTTGAGAATCCTGTCTGCGCGGACAAAATGGCAGTCGGCAGCGGGCACGCCTGTATCCCAAGCACAGAAATCACAGGGATTGCCGCAGTCAGCGAGCATTTTCCAAAGCCGGACAGATCGTTAATCAGGGCTATTTTCTTCATGGCAGGTACGTCCTTTCAAGTAATTTGCAATAAACATCACTATACACAAAAAGTGTCAGTGTGAAAATACACAATTTTCATAAATATTATAAGGTCAGTTTGATGAAAAGAAAATAAATGCATGGATATGTCGTCTATCTAATATATTGGGTAGTAAGAAGAACGGTGCAGATGAAGGTGTGTATTTATGGAGGAGAATGTAAAAAAGATTATAAGCGGATGCGATTTCTCAGGGGTCAAGCCGGCGATGATGGATTTGCCCTATCCGCCGCTCCAAGTGCGGGAGAAAAATCAATTGTATGCAGAGCTTTTGAGTATTAGTTATTGCGGAATGGTGTCTGAGATGTCTGCCATCATGCAGTATATCAACAATGAGAACCGCATGTTCTGCGAGCGCTGCCCGATGGGAAAAACAATTCTGGGAATGGCGATGGGAGAGATGATGCATATGCAGAAGCTGGGAGAGCTGATTCATCTGCTGGGTGGAAGCGTCTGCTATGTCACCAAGCAGTCGGGAGGGCGGCAGTGGATGTGGTCGCCGCAGTGCCTCACACTGCCCGAGAAGGTCGGGGAGATGCTTCAGGCAGATCTGGAGAGCGAGCAGGCGGCAATCAGCCAGTACAACATGCATATCCGTATGATCAAGGACGATTATGTGAATGCTGTGTTAGAGCGGATTATTCAGGATGAACAGTATCATATCATGCTGCTTAGATCGATGCTGGATTCGATGTGACCGTTTTGCGTATCACACCGCAATAGCTTGTGAGCTGGGAAAACTGGCGCGGGTGTGAATTGTAACTGGAATACACGGTTTGCCGCGCCAGAAAACCAGACAGCATTGTAAAAAACGAATAACTATGGTAATATAATTTCAGGGATACGGCATAGAAGATCAGGCAAGGAGTGAATACAAAAATATGACACAAATGTCAGAAAATGAAAAAAATTATCTTGAACATGAAAAGAACTATCTCGAAATAGAACAAGATCTGCGCAGGCGCTACCGGAAAAACCTCTGGTGCAGATTTACAAAGGCAATACGCGAGTACGAGCTGGTGCAGGAGGGAGACTGCATTGCAGTCTGTATTTCAGGCGGCAAGGATTCAATGCTGATGGCAAAATTGTTTCAAGAACTCAAACGGCACAATAAATTTGAGTTTGATGTGAAGTTTCTGGTCATGGACCCCGGCTACAAGGCGGAAAACAGGCAGTTAATTGAGCATAATGCAAAGTGCCTGAACATTCCGCTGGACATCTTTGCGTCTGACATTTTTGAGTCTGTATTTCAGATCGAAAATTCGCCCTGCTATCTGTGTGCCAGAATGCGGCGCGGCCATCTGTACAGCAGGGCAAAGGAGCTTGGCTGCAATAAGATTGCGCTGGGACACCATTATGATGATGTGATTGAGACCATCTTGATGGGAATGCTGTACGGGGCGCAGGTGCAGACCATGATGCCAAAGCTGCACAGCACCAATTTTGAAGGGATGGAGTTGATTCGCCCGATGTACCTGATACGGGAGGAGCACATCGAGGCGTGGCGGGATTACAACAACCTGCATTTTCTGCAATGTGCCTGTAAATTTACAGAAAACAGTGCCTTCCACGGCGATCTGGAAAATACCTCGAAGCGCCGTGAGATCAAGCAGCTCATACGGCAGTTAAGGAAAATCAATCCTTTTGTGGAGAACAATATCTTTAAAAGCGTGGAAAATGTGAACTTGAGCACTGTCATCGCCTATAAACAGGAGGGCGTGCGGCATCATTTTCTGGATACGTATGCCCTGCCAGCGTGCAGGAGACTGTCGGGTGAGCCGCAAAAAAAGAGAGTGCAAACATATGTTCCTAAACCCGCTGGTCCACAAGCTCAGGAGAAGCTGCTTGTCCTCAAGAGGCATCTGCAAGAGCTAGGCAGCGTCGCGGTGGCATTCTCAGGCGGGGTGGATTCCACGTTTTTATTAAAAGCAGCACGGGAGGCGCTCGGCAGCCGTGTGGTGGCAGTCACCGCAAAATCCTGTGTTTTTCCAAAGCATGAATGGGCAGAGGCGGAAGCATTCTGCCAGAAAGAACAGATTCCGCTCTACAGCTTTGAGGCGGAGGTGCTTGCCGTTGACGGCTTTACGGACAATCCTCCCGACCGCTGTTACCGGTGCAAGAAAGCGCTTTTTGAGGAAATTTTACACATTGCACGGACACATGGCATCGCGCATGTCATAGAAGGCTCAAACATGGACGATCTGGGCGATTACCGTCCCGGTATGCAGGCGATTGCCGAGCTGGGAATCAAAAGTCCGCTCAGGGAGGCAGGCTTGTACAAGCAGGAAATCCGCGAATTGTCGCGGGAATATGGGCTTCCCACTTGGGAAAAGCCGTCCTATGCATGCCTTGCATCGCGCTTTGTGTACGGGGAGACGATCACAAAAGAAAAACTCCGTATGGTTGAACAGGCGGAGCAGTTTTTGATGAAAAAAGGGTTCCGCCAGATGCGCGTGCGGCTTCACGGCACACTTGCGCGGATTGAAGTGCCTGCGGAAGATTTTGAAGGCATCATACAGGAGGAGACCAGAGCGGAAATCATTACAGCATTTACGGAATATGGCTTCAGCTATGTGACATTTGATTTACAAGGGTATCGTACAGGGAGCATGAACCAGACAATAGAGGATAAAAAATATGAAGCAAAGCATGGAACAGTTTTCAAGGACAGCTCTCCTTGTGGGGACAGAGGGTGTTGACAAGCTCAAGAATGCCCGCGTTGCCGTGTTTGGAATTGGCGGCGTGGGGGGCTATGTGGTGGAGGCGCTCGCGCGAAGCGGCGTCGGTACGCTGGATTTGATTGACAATGACAAAGTATGCCTGTCGAATTTAAACCGCCAGATTATCGCCACGCACAGCACGCTTGGAGAGTACAAAGTGGAGGCCGCCAAAAAACGGGTCTTAGACATCAATCCAGCGGCGGTGGTCAATACCTACAAGACTTTTTTTCTGCCGGAAACAGCACAGGAGTTTAACTTTTTTGCATATGATTATGTGGTGGACGCCATTGATACCGTGACTGGAAAAATCCAGCTCGTCATGGAGGCGAAACGAACGGACACCCCCATTATCAGCTCTATGGGGGCGGGAAATAAGATGGACCCGTCCGCATTCCGGGTGGCGGATTTGTCTCAGACAAAAGTCTGCCCGCTTGCCAAAGTGATGCGCCGTGAGCTAAAAAAACGGGGCGTAGAGCATTTAAAAGTAGTCTACTCAGAGGAGGCTCCGATGATGCCCTGTGAGATTGCGGAGCCGCCAAGTGAGCCGGCATCAAAACGGATACCGGGGAGTAATGCATTTGTTCCGCCGGTGGCAGGGCTCATCATAGCGGGTGAGGTGGTCCGTGAGCTGGTCAGAGCGTGAAGGAGGGGAACGGCAAGTATGGCATATGAAAAGCTGCTAAATGAAATTTACGCGGTGGTTTCCCTAAAGTATCTCTGGCGGGAATACCAGCCGTCTTTTGTAAAAAGTGAAGCGCCAGATTGGATTAATGAGACGATGAACCTCGGCTTGGAGGTCAGTCAGGCACTATTGCCAGACGACGGGCAGACCAAAAATTTTATAGATCAGTATCTGGGCTGCCGCAGGGAGGAGCTGCCGCCTGCCGCGCTCGAGCGCTATGGAGAGCGGTTGAATTTTTATAATGGGCGCTTCTGGGCTGTCCTGCCAGATGATCTGGAGCATCAGGATTATCTGTACAAAGCGCAGTACCGCTTTGACAAAAAACTTGAAAAACTGAATACGAGCTATCAGCAAAAACGATACAACGGGCTTTATCTTTTTTTGCATCCGGCTGACGAATGCAGTATAGATGTGCAGCGTTTATTTGAAGCCATGGGACAGCGGCAAAAAGCTTTTGCACAGCAGTTTGACTGGGTTTTTCTGGATTGTGTGAAAGTGATCTATGTCTGTAATTATATGAAGCATACGATAGAACCTATCATTCTGCCGCCAAACGCCAAGAATTTTCTAAGTACGGAGGCGGAGTTTCTGCGCTACTGCGGGGAGTGGGAGGACGGCGTGTCTCTCGAGGAGGTCACGGACTTATTTGGGCATGGAAACGGTGTGAAGATGTGAGCGGACACCTCTGCCATACATAGATAGGAGGCAAGGTGAAAAGCGCCTGCGAAACATGGAAGACAATGATTGAAAATAGGAATAAAAAACGATAGTGGGAGGAGAAGTTATTATGTACCGCGAGATTGCGAAATTAATTATGTATGGGGATATGGACAGGGCGTGTATTCTGTATCAGTTTGGGGAGATTTTCAGGCGCTTTGACGAGAAGTCCAGCTCAAAGCCGGAGCTCATCAAAGACATTTATACACAGTTGAAGCGCCTTCTGATCGTTGCTACAGATTATGGATTCAACCATAATCTCTGGCACAATTATCTTACTTTTTTCATGGTGACAAATGAGAATCCGTTTAGTCTTACCTGCGAAAAGGTGGGCGCGAATGACGGCAGTGTCAATCATTTTGCAAAGAATGATTTCAGGGTGTTCAAAAATCTGTTTGATTTTGATTTCTCTGCGATTGAGGAGGCGTTAGGAATTGACTGCTTCTCGCAGTTATCCGATTACAGGGCGATTGGCAAAAAAGAGCTGATGTACAATAAAAATGTCAGTGAAAAGATCATTGCCCTGAGTGCACAGCTCGAACAGGCGGCAGATGAACATGCATTTTTTGACTGCGTGACGGCATTTTACAGGGATTTTGGCGTCGGAATGTTTGGGCTGAACAAGGCATTCCGCATTCGTGAGCAGGCACAGGGCACGATCGAATTTCTGCCGATCAACAATATGGACAAGGTGATGCTCGACGACCTTGTGGGCTATGAGCTGCAGAAAAAGAAGCTTGTCGATAACACAAGGGCGTTTGTGGAGGGCAGGAAAGCCAATAATGTATTGCTGTTCGGGGACAGCGGCACGGGCAAATCCACTAGCATCAAGGCGATTGTGAATGCCTTTTATCCGCAGGGCTTGCGCATGATCGAGATCTACAAGCATCAGTTCAAGGATTTGTCAAATGTCATTGCGCAGATTAAGAACAGGAATTATAAGTTTGTGATCTATATGGACGATCTATCCTTTGAGGAGTTTGAGGTGGAGTATAAATTCTTAAAGGCGGTCATTGAGGGCGGTGTGGAGACAAAGCCGGAAAATATTTTAATCTATGCGACCTCCAACCGCAGGCATCTGATCAAGGAGACATGGAATGACAGAGGCGACATCGAGGTTGACAATGGAATGCACCGCTCCGACACAATGGAGGAAAAGCTGTCATTGGTGAATCGTTTTGGCGTCACGATCAATTATGCGAAACCTTCTCAGAAGGAGTATTTTCATATTGTGCTTGAGCTTGCGCACAGACAGGGGATTGCGATGTCTGACGAGGAGTTAAAAGCTGAGGCAAACAAGTGGGAGCTGAGTCATGGAGGGATTTCAGGGCGCACCGCACAGCAGTTTGTCAATTATCTGGATGGGCAGCAGTTTTAACAGAAACGAATCGAGCTTTACACTTTTTACAGAATCTGCTATGATTAAGACGAGGAAACATCATAAATCTTATAAGAGAAGGAATGTAACTGTTCAGAATATAAAACGATGATAGAAAGCATTGTTAGAATTTTATATAGAACGATTACGAAGGATGAATATTGACATGGGGATAACATCAATTTTATCGTTACTTAGCGGCGTGGCGCTCTTCCTGTTTGGCATGTCTCTCATGGGGGACGGTCTGAAAAAAGCAGCAGGGGAAAAACTGGAGCTGATCTTGTACAAGCTCACCAATACACCGATCAAGGGGGTTTTGCTGGGAACGGCAGTGACGGCAATCATACAGTCCTCCTCCGCCACGACAGTCATGGTCGTCGGCTTTGTGAACTCCGGCATGATGAAGGTCGCGCAGGCGATCGGTATCATTATGGGGGCAAATATCGGTACGAGTATCACGGGCTGGATTTTGTGTCTTTCATATATTGAGGGATCAAACGGCATCGCACAGCTTTTGTCTACCACGACAATCTCAGCGGTGGTCTCAATCATCGGTATTTTGTTTAAGATGGTGTCCAAGAAGAGTACATATAAAAATGTCGGCGATATCATGCTTGGATTTTCCATATTGATGTTTGGTATGCAGAGTATGAGCGGGGCGGTCTCGCCATTGAAGGAAAATCCGCACTTTGTCAACACACTGACCATGTTTTCCAATCCGTTTATGGGTATCTTGGTCGGCATTGCGTTCACGGCAGTGCTGCAAAGTGCGTCGGCATCTATTGGTATCTTGCAGGCGCTGTCGGTGACAGGTGCAATCACGTTTGCGTCGGCATTTCCGATCACGCTCGGCATCGGTGTGGGCGCTGCCTGTCCGGTTCTGTTATCCTCTATCGGAACGAACAAGAACGGTAAGAGAACGGCGCTGATCTATCTGATGAATGATTTGTTCGGCATGATATTCTGGGCAGTGATGTTTTATTCGGTTCACGCCATTGTCCACTTTGACTTTATGGAGATGACCATGAGTCCGATCTCGATCGCGATTCTCAATACGGTGTTCCGGCTGGCAACGGTAGTGATCTTATTCCCATTTATCAAGTGGATTGAAAAGCTGGTGTTCACACTTGTGAAGGACACTGAGGAGGACAGGGAGGAACAAGCGGATTTCGACTTGCTAGAAGAACGCTTTTTAAAATATCCGGCGCTTGCCATCGGTCAGAGCCACACTGCCATCAACGGCATGGCGAGGAAGGCGAGAAAGAATATTGGGCGTGCGATGGGACTTTTTGACAATTATACGGAGGAGCGCTACAACAAGGTTCAGGAGAAAGAGAATCTGATTGACAAGTATGAGGATAAGCTAGGCACGTATCTGATGCAGCTGACGGGGCGCGATATGACGGAGAGCCAGTCGAGACAGGTATCTATTTTTCTGCACACGATCAGCGATTTTGAGCGTCTTGGCGATCATGCGGTAAACCTGTCAAAGTCGGCAAATGAGCTCTATGAAAAGAAAATCTCGTTCTCGGACGAGGCGACGTATGAGCTGTCTGTACTGGGGGGCGCGGTGAGAGAGATTCTTGAGATTACAGTCAACGCCTTCTCGGAGGATGATGTCGATCTGGCAATCCATGTGGAACCGCTGCGCGAGCTGGTCAATGTGCTCTGCAATGAGCTGAAATCCAGACATATCACAAGACTTCGCAATGGGAAGTGTGAGCTGAAACAGGGCTTTGCGTTCAACAATATCCTGACGGATTTTGAGCGGATTGGCGCGCACTGTTCGAATGTCGCGGTGGCGCTGCTCGAATCTGAGGCAGAGGATTTTGATACCCATGAGTATCAGAAGAGCATTCGCGAGTTGAACAATGTGATGTACCGCGAGATTTTTGAGGCGTATGAGATGAAGTATGATCTTGGCAAGGTGAAGAAGACGAAGAAGAGTAAAGAAAGTAAATGATGAAATAATATGGAAGGAGGCAGGATGCGAAGGTATTTCAACACAGAGGGGCAATGTGAGCCAGAAGAACACTTTATGGTTCGACTGGAGGAGAGACTTGAAAAAATCAAGACTCTTTATGTAGACAGAGGGAAATACTTTGTCATCAACAGGGGCAGACAGTATGGCAAGACAACAACACTCAGAGCACTGGCGGAGTATTTAAAGGATTGTTATATTGTGATTTCTATGGATTTTCAGGCTATAAGTGATATAGATTTTGCAGATGAACCATCGTTTGTGGTCTCCTTTATTGAGTATATGAATGACATATTTGTCAAAGAAAAAGCATTTATGGGAGAGCTTGACACGCAGGCTTTTGAGAGTTTATTGTCTTTAAAAGAACAGGATAGAATTTCTATAGGAAAGATGTTCCGCTGTCTAAGCCGGCTTTGTGAAACTGCAAAAAAGCCGATTGTTTTAATGATAGATGAGGTGGACAGTGCAACAAATAATCGGGTTTTTGTTGATTTTTTGTCCAAGTTAAGAGAGTGCTATCTCAACCGAAAAAAGAGTCCGATTTTCCATTCAGTAATTCTTGCCGGTGTTTATGATATCAAAAATTTAAAATTAAAGATACATCCAGATGAAGTGCAGCAATACAACAGTCCTTGGAATATTGCTGCTGATTTTAAAATTGAGATGAGCTTCTCAGCAGAACAGATTAGAACGATGTTGACGGAGTATGAGGCAGAACATCACACAGGGATGGATTTGACATCTGTGGCGCAGGATATTTATGCATATACATCAGGTTATCCATATTTAGTATCAGCAATCTGTAAATATCTTGATGAGGAGGTTGTGGACGCATGGACGGGCGCAGGTATTTTGGAGGCGGTCAAAGCGTTATTAAATCAAAATATCCCGCTATTTGGCAGTATGATGCGTCATATCAGCGAGTACCCAGCTTTGAAAGATATGTTATATGCCATGTTGTTTCTTGGAGAGCAGATCGCATACAATCCAGATCACAAAATTATAGATCTTGCATGCATGTTTGGATACACTGTCAACGATCACGGCAGCCTTCAAGTGGCGAACCGAATCTTTGAGATGCGGCTGTATAATCTTTTTTTGTCCGAAGAAGAGCTTGCGAGTATCATGAGTAAAAAAGCGAAGCAGGATAGAAAATAATTTATCGTAGAATTGAAAATTTGGTACGGAGATGAGTACAACAGACGGGGTGAACAGCAGCTTGCAGCGTATCTTGAATACTTCCGTCAAAACAAAGGGTATATGCTTAGCTTTAATTTTAACAAGGCGAAAGCAATTGGCATAAAAACAATAACGATTGGGGATAAGACCATCGTGGAGGCAGTCGTCTGAAGGCTGGAAATTGAATAGGAAATGATTTTAGATATTGTGAACTTTCAGTATAAGATATGTAATTATCTTGTATTGGAAGTTTTTATTTTCACCTTGGTATCAGATGTTTGACCGTTTATAGTCGAATTTTATCGCAGATTTCTGTAATCTACGACAAAAAGAGGGAAACCGTTATCAAATAAGGACTTTATATTATTGCTGACCCAGAATCTGACCCCTTATTTTTCAAAAATAGATTTAAGATTGAATTGATACTGGTTCTGCTTTGATTTTTCTGTAGTGTACTCTTTCATATATTTTGGATTTTGACCCAGAATCTGACCCAGAAAGATGGTATTTGCTTAAAAAATTGCTAATTTCCATATATTTCTACTCAATTTAAAAGCTGATTTTAGTAAGATTTTTAAAAAAAGAATTGTCATTTGGGTTAAAACGTGGTAGACTTATGTCGATATAAAGTTATATGACTGTGAAATGTGATAATTTCATTGTCGTAGATTACAGAAATCTAAGAAAAAATCAGACTACTGTAATATTAATATATCAGACTAAGTTGAACCCATTTCAGTTGTACAGGGTTTGGAGGAAAGCATGTCTACAGGCAGTACAGTGACCAAGACAATCTGGCAGTACAGTGACCCTCTGCCAGAGGAGACTATGGAGTTTCTAAGAGGGATTGCCACAGATTATTGCAAGGTCAAGAATGATGTCTACAGAAGATATTCCGGGGTCAAAAATCTGGACAGACTGACGCCGGTGTACAGTATACTGAACGAGATGCGCTACTGCGGACTGCGGGAACGACTGAAGCTTCCGGCTGTGTACTATGAACTTGCCATCGCAGACGCCGTCACAGACATCAAGGGAAGTTGGGGAATTGTCAAAAATAAACTTAGAGCGCTTATCACAGCAAATGAAAATCTGAGTGCCGATGACAGACAATATCTAAGAACGATACTAAAAGTAAACAGTGCGTATGCGGCTGTTTTAACGTATCAGGAATATGAGCTGCCAAAACGGGTAAAGGATTTAGACGTTGATGTGAATCGCTTAAACAATTTATTACGACGGCTGACAAGAAAATATTTGACACAACCTAGCTCAGATACAGTAGATTCCTTTCGCATCTCTCCAAATGGCTATTCTTACAGAGACGGCGCGATGCGCATTGTGTGCAGAGTGCCTAGAAAACGGATAGCGATACCGCTCAAAGATGAACGCACATTTGACAGGCAGATTCAAGTGCAGATCAGAGAAAATAATGTTGCACTTGCCGTTCCAACTGAGACAAAGATTAAGCGGCACGACGACTACCAAAACACCCTTTATATCTACATCGGATATCAGGATATGTTTACCTTATCCAGCGGAGCAGTCTATGGAAAGGCGTTGGCTGAACTAGTCAGTCCTGAGACAGAACGACTTGCCAGAAAAAATAGAGAGCGCAGCAAAATGTATGCGACCTATCAAAAGAACGCTGCGTGCGGAAATCTGCAAAAAGCTGAAAATATCGAAGTCAATAATCTTGGCAAGTCAAAATATGACAGGCAGAAGGAACGGGAACGGCTGAGAACAGCAACCTATATCAACTCAGAGATAAATAGAATGTTTCGCGAGGAAAAACCAAGAAAAATTGTTATCACAAAACCTGTCACAAGAAATAAGACGGCACATTACTCCAAAACAGTGAACAGAAGGCTTGCAAGAAGTTTTGGGGGATATATCCGGGAGAGGCTTGCATACAAATGCCTCATCAATTCCATAGAGTTAGACACAATCAACGCCAAGGGAACGGGCAGCATATGCTCGTATTGCGGCGCAGAAGGAAAACGGCAAAAAACAGATTTTTTATGTGAAAACTGTGGTATCCAGACAACGATACCGCTAAATTCAGCCCGGAATATCAAAATAAAATACAATAAAAATAATAATGGTTGAAGTGTATGGAACTGCGAATAAACCATCATGTGATGGTTTTACCAATATCGGATCCCAGCAACGTACATTTGACATATGGAACTGTTAACAAATAGCTTATCACAATGAATTGTCAACAGCTATTTGTTAACAGTTCCAAAGGCAAAAAGTCGGCATTAGCTAAACGGGCATCCTTACATGCAGATGTCATGGACCTGTTTTCGGGTATGCCAGGACCGCGGCTTACGCGGAGCGAAGTGCATGCTTGTGGTGAAAGACCAGAAGCATCACAGACGAAAACGTTCCGATAATCCTTATGATAATTTTAAAAGGCTGCATTCTTCTTGACAAGTTTAAGAATGGGTGGAGTGAAATAATATTGATTTTAGCAGGAAAGAGGTATTATGACAAAAGTAATTACATATGGGACATTTGACCTCTTTCATGAAGGGCATTACCGTTTACTCAAGAGGGCGAAAGAATTAGGGGATTATCTCATCGTCGGGGTGACGACAGAGAAGTATGATATGGAGCGGGGAAAACTCAATGTAGTGGACTCCCTTATGACACGAATTGAAAATGTTAGAAAGTCAGGATTTGCTGACGAAGTGATTATAGAGGAAACAGTAGGGCAGAAAATCAGTGATGTGCAGAAATATCACATTGATATCTTTGCAATCGGTTCAGACTGGATGGGGGCATTTGATTACATCTCAGATTATTGTCAAGTAATCTATCTGGAAAGAACGAAAAATATATCAAGTACCATGCTGCGCGAGCAGAACAGGCATATTCAAAAAGTAGGCATCATCGGAACCGGAAGAATTGCAAATCGGTTTGTGCCGGAATCAAAGCAGGTGAGTGGCATTGATGTGCAGCGGGTTTATAATCCGAACTGGGAGAGCGCTGAGCGGTTTGCGAAAGTTTGGGAGATTGATTTTTTTAATGATATTGAAACATTTTTTAAAGGAATAGATTCTGTTTATGTGGCGTCGCCGCATCAAACACATTATGATTATGTGAAATTATCCCTACAGCATGGGAAGCATGTTCTATGCGAAAAACCCATGGTGTTGCAAAAGAGCCACTCGGAAGAGCTTTTTGACTATGCAAAACAGCAAAATCTGGTGCTCTTTGAGGGAATTAAGACAGCATATTGCCCGGGCTTTGAAAAATTACTTGGCATCGCGTGCAGCGGCATTATAGGAACAGTTCAATATATTGACGCCTGTTTTACAAAGCTCGAGGACAGGAACAAGAGAGAACTGACAGATACAGCGTGCGGCGGCAGCCTTACGGAGCTTGGAAGTTACTGCATGCTTCCGATTATCAAGCTTTTTGGAAATAAATACGAGGATGTCCGGTTTGAGGCGATTCATGACAGCAACGGACTGGATCTTTTTACAAAGGTTTCGTTTCGTTATCCCAGAGGAATCGCGACAGCTACATGCGGGCTGGGTGTCAAATCTGAAGGACGCCTGCTCATTGCAGGTACAAAGGGCTATATTGTAGCATCTGCGCCATGGTGGAAAACCACCTACTTTGAAGTACATTATGAAAATGCATCTCAGGTGGATAAATATTCAGAACGCTTTTTTGGCGATGGACTCCGCTATGAGATTCGCGATTTCCTGAACATGATCAATGGGGACGACAAGAGTGTGTTTAAATTGACGCGGGGGGAGTCGATCGCGATGGCAGAGATTATGGAGAAATTTTTAATACAGGAAAGCAAGTACAGGAAAGGCGGGACAGTGAGATGAGACTCTGGGCACACAGGGGATGCAGCCAGCGTTATCCAGAAAATACGCTGCTCGCATTTGAAAAGGCGGCAAAAATACGGGATTTGACGGGCATTGAGCTGGATATACAGCTGACGAAGGATGGCGAGCTGGTAGTCATGCACGATGAACGTGTGGACCGGACAACAAATGGTTCGGGTTTCGTACAGGAGTACTCGTTAGCAGAAATAAAGAAATTACAAATTGATGCAGGTAAGGGTTATCCGAACCAATTAGTTCCGACGATAACAGAAGTCCTTGATCTTCTGGAAACGCGGATGAAATCGGGACTGAAATTAAACATTGAGTTAAAAAACAGCGTATGTCCATATGGCGGCATGGAAGAAAAGATAGTGGAGCTGGTACACAGGCGGGAAATGCAGAATGCAGTTGTCTATTCCTCATTTTATGCAAAATCGCTTGCAAAGTTGAAGAGCATCGACCCAGAGGCAGAACTTGGAATGCTGGATACGAAGGTTTCTGACTGCCTGTATAAAATAAAGGGAGAATGCGGAGCACAGGCACTGCATCCATTCTGGCGGGGAATCGACCTTCCGGCAGAAGCACTCCGCGGATACACCGTGAGGGCGTGGATGAGCGGACATCTCTATCCAGAGAAGCCGACAGGAACAAGGCTTGATTTTGCGCCGTTGGAGGCACAGGGAATCACGGATCTGATCTTGAATGAACCGGAAGTGTATCTGGATGTGTAGCAGTTCTATGATAATTGATCTTATCTAGTTTATTGAACAGAATTGATTTATCGTACCTTGACAATTTCATACTTTACATTAGGTTCTCAGATATGGTTTTTTGATGGTCATAATTCTCAGATATAGTTTCTTGATGGTTATTTGTCAGAATGTTTTAATTTATCCAGGATAGGAGTATATATTGGAAATTTACAAGGGAGGTACATCGCATGTTAAAGATTTTGGATGAAAAAGTACTGCGGACAGATGACGATATCGAACAGGAATATAAAGTACGTCGAACGATTCTTTTGATGAATTATTTGATGTGCAGGAGCGGCTTCTAAAAGAAGGGAAATGCTGCGTGATCAGCGGCAGCTACAATAATGGAGGTGCAGTGGGTGTACAGTACGAGTATGAAGGATGAACGCTATTTTGCAAAATGTCTGTTAGTTGCAGGATATGTAAGATGCTGTGCTGGGGCTGGATATCTTGAAGCAAGTTATGATGATAACAAATCCGTATGGTCAAAGTATTTATTTTTGTAAGGATGTAGTTGATTATCATTTGAATTTTGAGAATGGGATTGGTTAAAAAGCAAGCCAAAGAAATTAGCCTCAAGACAATCACGACCGGAGATTAGACGGTCATTTGAGGTAAGAAACTGAATAGGGAATGAATTTGAAAGAATCTGATGTAAAGTATGGGATTGTCGTAGTTTACATTGGATTTTTTTGTTGGGAGAAACAAGCAAAGGAAAAGCAGATGATCGAATTGACGAAACAGCAATTGAGGAAGCTACAGATGATTCAGTTAGAGATGTTGATAGAAGTGGACAGAATCTGTAAGAAATGCGAAATAAAATACAATATTATAGCTGGGACTTTGCTTGGAGCGGTTCGTCATGGAGGGTATATTCCGTGGGATGATGATGCGGATGTAGCGTTTTTACGACCTGAATATGAGAAGTTTAGGAAAGCTTGTAAGACAGAATTAGATAAGGATAGGTTTTATTTTCAAGATCATAGAAATACAAAAGGATACCGATGGGGATATGGAAAGATCAGAAGAAAAAACACACTTTTTTTAAGGGAAAATCAAGAACATATGCCTTATGAGCAAGGGATTTTCATTGATATTTTTCCGCTTGACGGAGTGCCAGATAATTATCTAGCTAGAAGTTTGAAAAATTTTGAGTGTTTCTGCATAAGGAAAATCTTATGGTCAAAGGTTGGAAAAATCGCTGAAAAAAATTTTTGGAAGCGTCAGATCTACAAGTTGTTTGACAAAATACCTGAGCAGAAAATATTTGAATATTATCATCGCATGATATGGTGTTGTAATAAAAAGAAAACACGGATGGTAAGAATATTGATGTTTCCAACGCCAAATAATGAATGGGGATATTATAGGTGTTGGTATGAAAACAGTACGGATATAGAATTTGAAGGATATCTTTTGAAAGGGATTAAGGATTATGACAGTTATTTGAGGTTTAAGTTTGGGAATTATATGGAGTTTCCATCATTTCAGGAAAGAAAATTACATCCGGTAAGTAAAATAGTATTATTCAATAAATAAAATATAGAAGTGAACAATAACTAATGAAAAATATATGACGGAACGATTTAAATGAAAACTGTAGGGCATTTTAAAGTTTATATGTGTCGAGTATATGAAATGCATTTGGATGATAACAAGTATAATAAAATTACAGAATAAGTAGATTATATTTTCGGTTTAAATTTTGAAAAACAACCATTTCAAAAAGCCCACACAGGTAAACTGGATTTATAATAGTAAACTTATATTGATGGGGGTGTGATATGCTAGAACAGAAGGACAGAAAAATAAAGGGAGGAGTGATTGTTTTTGTTATATGCGCAATAATTATCATTGTATTGCTAGCAACGGTAATTTATCTGTTGGCTGCCAAAAAGGAAGAAGACAAACCGGTGAAACGAAATGTGGTAGTCAATGAGAAAAATGTGGATGAGGTTATTTCTCAGCTTGCAGAGGAAAGAACACCACCCGGTTCCTATCAAGTGACGATGAACACAACATGGAACTTTCCGAGTGGCGATGAGCCTTCAGAAAATGCATACGTAAAGAATGCAGAAGCAAATACAAACTCTGTTTATTTTGATGTGACGCGTTCGGACACTGAAGAAACGATTTACGAATCACCGATTATTCCAGTGGGTAGTTGGCTGGATGATATTACGCTGGACACGAATCTTCCCGACGGAGTGTATAACTGCGTCATTACATATCATCTTTTGGACGAGGAAGATAAAAGTATCAGTACAGTAAAGCTAACATTGACAATCGTTGTTGGGTAATAAATCTTTGAAACTACATCAATGTAAGAAAAATCAAAAATATTTATAGGAGGGACAGACAAATGAAAGGTTACAAGAAAATTTTGGCAGGCGTTTTGGCAACAAGTATGGTAATGGGAAGCTCTGTTGTAGTGCTTGCTGACGAGGGAAGAACAACTGGATCTGGTAAAGTAGAAGGGTCTACAAGTGATAAGGTGTTCCGCGTAGAGCTTCCCACAATAGCGGAGAATGATGATACGTTTAATTATATTATTGATCCACTTGAACTGATTAAAGAGGCTGGTGCAGACAGGTATGGAGCTTTGACTTTTGAATCTGGAGCATCAGTATTTTTCCATAACGATAATAAGAATACCACTATTGCCAAGGATTATGCAAGTGAAAGCGCTCCACTTACAGTGAGAAATTTCAGTACAGATCCTGTTGATCTTACAGTGACAGTAAAAGCCACAGAAGTAGAGGGAATAACTTTAACAGACGATGCTGCTTTTACTAATGATAAAAGTACAAGTCTTTATCTCGCATTGCAGGGAGTTAAAGCTGATGATACTGATGATAGCACAAATGTTGACGGGATTGGAAGTACAGGTACAGCGCAGATTACAAAGCAGCTGGCGAAAATTGGCGTAGGAGCTTCTGGAAAGGATCCATATGTAATAAAATGGAATCCGATAAGAGATCAATATGAATACGTAGAGGATACTACTGTAACAGATGCTGTGGTCGATAAATATTCATTTAAACTGGTTGGCAAATGTAATCCCATAGATGCCACAGGAAGTGCGGCAACAGGTTCTTCTCGTGCAAATTGGCTTGAAGTATTAGAATCAGGAAAAACACCTGAACTGGAACTTATTTGGACTGTTCAGAATCCTTTTGAGGTAACAATAAAATTGGAGAAAGATCTTACAGATGCTACAAAAACCAATCTTACTATGAGTAATTTTACAGGTGAGAAGAATTTTGAATCAGTATCTATTGATGATGGAACTGATGTTATTGAAGTTGCGAGTGATGTAACTTGGAACACAGGTAATTGGGATGATGAGAATGGCGGAGAAGTAGTGGCAGTTCTTAATAATGTATGGACAGATTGGATGTCAGGTAAATTAGTTACTGTTAAAGTTTCTTTGACGGATGGATCAGTTAAAACAGTATCAGTACAAGCTCCATAACATGCTTTGTACAAAGGACTCAACTTTGTAAAATGGTCAGAAAATACAGTGTTTGAGTCCATTTAATTAGTTTATTCTTGTGTGGGTTTTTTGGAATGGTTGTATGGAAAAGTATAATTAATATTAAATAGCGGGAGGGATAAAATAATATGTTCAAAGCACAGGGTAATGTACTAAACCATATACAAGATGAGGTTTCTCAAAAAGTGTATAATGGGCGTATTTCTTACAATAACGGTGATATTGCAGGATTACAAACAATGATATCAACTGTGCAAAATGGAACAGAGATGATGAGATTTATGGATTTCTATAATAAAAATTTATATATATTTGGTGCAGGCATATTAGGAAGAGCATTTTTTCGAGTTTGGAAAATGAAGTATTCATTTATAGCTTTTATAGATAATGATGTAAATAAACAAGGAACAGTGGTAGATGGATTACCAGTTATAAGTTTAAATGAAGCAATAAATAGTGCGGATAATATTGCTGTTGTTATTGTTTGCAAGATGTCAAATGACAAAATAGAAGAACAATTAAAAAAGACAGGAATTATGGAACAACATATATTTAATGTATCAAAATATAACATTGAACTGAGTAAAAGGCAATATTTTGATTTAGATCATATTAACAAAAACCAAAAGGAAAGATTTGTTGATTGTGGGGCACTAGATGGAGATACATCTATGAATATGTATAGATGGTTTGGTGGAAATATTGACAGAATATGGATGTTTGAGCCTGATAAGCAATCTATTAAAAAATGTATAGAAAATTTTAAAAATCTTAATTTTGACCGTTATGAAATCATTGAAAAAGCAGTATATTCTGTAAAAACACAACTTTGTTTTGAAAGTAGAGGAGATGCAGGTTCATGTATTAGACAAGATGGAAAAGATAAAGTTGATACAATTTCTTTAGATGAGGCGATTGGAAAATATCACCCTAGTTTTATAAAGATGGATATTGAAGGAGCTGAGTTGGAAGCACTAAAAGGAGCAAAGGGTATCATATGCCGAGATAAGCCTAAAATAGCAGTTTGTGTGTATCATAAGAAGGAAGATATATTTTTAATTCCTAAGTTATTACTAGAGTATAATTCAGATTACAAGTTTTGGTTTAGGCATTATTCATTAAATAATGAAGAAACAGTAATATATGCATTATGAACTGTATAGAAAGCTTCCTGTATACTTTAAATAGGTCAAGAGATTGACACAAAAAAATACCTCAAGTAAATTTAGATTATTACTGACCCAGCAAGTTGGTAAAATCTAAAGAATACAAGAGGTATCTAAAATGAATGTTAAAGGAACAAAAAAGAAAAATCAAGTAGTAACAGCAAATATTTTTGAACAGCAGGAGCTTTTGAAAAAGGCGGAGGCGATCAAAGAAAGTCTTACAGCTTCAACCTGGCGTGAGTTGGAGACCAATGGTAAGTTTGATAAAAACGAAAAACTCTCCTTTATCAGTGATGACATGCTTATCTTAGGATGCGATGTGGGCAGTGAAACACACTATATGAGAGCAATCGATACCAGGGGAAGGGAACTCAGTAAGTCCGTATATTCATTCAACAATGATTCTGAGGGGTTTCAGAGTGCAAAGGAGTGGGCAGTACAGATAGCTGCTGAACATAATAAGAGCCAGATAGTACTTGGCTTAGAGCCGACCGGCCACTACTGGTTCTGCCTTGCGGCATGGATGATT
>Ga0137307_100419_pt1 | contig 58217 bp, 55 predicted proteins | sample NAcewD2O_March_2_FD_97180 | JGI IMG/M metagenome (GOLD analysis project Ga0137307, IMG submission 97180) | Mouse cecal microbial communities from Vienna, Austria - N-Acetylglucosamine amended D2O_March | ecosystem: Host-associated > Mammals > Digestive system > Large intestine > Cecum | place... | reverse complement strand
CGTGCGACGGCAACAGCATACAAGGCGGTCATGAAGCCGAAGGAGGGGACAATACTTACAGTGGCCAGAGGGCTCTCTGAGAAAGCGGCTGAGCTTGCGGAGACGATGGAGGATCTGGAGATATTTATTCCGGAGATCATCGAAGCGGCGAAGGAAGTGCTGGAGCGGACGCCGGAGATGCTTCCGGTATTGAAGGAAGCAGGAGTCGTGGATTCCGGCGGACAGGGACTGATCGAGGTTTTGAACGGCGCCTACGATGCATTCCAGGGAAAAGAGATTGATTACAGCGCTATCGAGGCAGCGCCGGCCGTGAAGATGGTGAAGCCGGAAGCACAGGCACAGGCGGATATCCGGTTCGGTTATTGTACGGAATTTATCATTATGACGGAACAGGAGTTTTCAGAGAAAGATGAGGATACCTTCAAGGCGTATCTCGAATCCATCGGGGATTCCATTGTCTGTGTAGCGGACGAAGATGTGGTGAAGGTACATGTGCATACAAATGATCCCGGACTTGCGATCCAGAAGGCTTTGACCTATGGGCAGCTTTCCCGCATGAAGATTGACAATATGCGGGAGGAGCACCAGGAAAAGCTGATCCGTGATGCAGAAAAGGTAGCCGCGGAGCAGGCAGAAGCCGACAAGAAGAAAAAGGAACAGGCAGCGCCGAAGGAACCACGCAAATCCGTTGGGTTTATCGCCGTGTCGATCGGAGAAGGAATGAACTCCATATTCAGGGAACTGGGTGTGGACTATATTATAGAAGGCGGACAGACTATGAACCCCAGTACGGAGGATATGCTGACGGCCATCGACCATGTGAATGCGGACCACATCTTTATCCTTCCCAATAATAAGAACATAGTGCTGGCGGCGAATCAGGCCCGCTCCCTGGTAAAGGATAAGGACGTGATCGTGATTCCGACAAAGACAGTTCCCCAGGGGATTACGGCAGTGATCGGCTATATGCCGGACGCCGATGTGGATACCAATGAAGAGGCTATGTTAGAGGAGATCACCAATGTGAAGACAGGACAGGTGACTTATGCGGTCCGCGACACCCACATTGACGACAAGGAGATCCATGAGGGCGATATCATGGGTATCGGCGATGCAGGAATCCTTTCGGTAGGCCAGTCTGTGGAGGCGACGGCAAAGGAGATGCTGGCGAAGATGACAGACGAGGACTCAGAGATGATCAGCCTTTATTATGGAGAGGATATTCGGGAAGAGGATGCGCAGAGGTTCGGCCAGGAGATCGCGGAGCTGTATCCGGATGTGGATGTGGATGTACACAGCGGGGGACAGCCTATTTATTATTATGTGATATCTGTAGAATAAATATAGCATAGAATAAACTGAAAAAGCCTGTGATGCGGAAAGGTGCGGCCTGCGGTTTCGCGTTGCAGGCTTTTATTCCCGCGAAGCAACGAGCCAAGCAGCCATGCTTGCATGGATATTTGGCGACTGCCGCGAGGGTCAAATACCCCGCAGCTTGCTGCGCTAGAATTTTGATATCCTGTCAGCTTGCTGTGGGGTCTTTGACTCTCGCAAAACAGCAGACTTCCTGGCGGAGCGGCTAAAAAAATAGGGAGAAAAGAATGGACGAAAGATCAGGAATCAGGGAAATCAAGGGAATCGGAGAGAAAGCGGAGAAAACCTTCGGAAAAGTCGGGATCCATACGGTTGGAGACCTGATCCACTATTATCCCCGGGGATATGAGGTATATGAGGATCCGGTTGCGGTCGGGGAGATCGAGGAGGGCCATACCGTGACGGTCTCTGGGGCCATCTACGGAAGGATACAGGTGTCGGGAAGCCCGAAGATGCAGATCACGACCCTCTATCTAAAGGACCTCACAGGAACTCTGAAGGTCATCTGGTTCCGTATGCCTTTTTTGAGAAACACCCTGGCACGGGGCGGAGTGATCACGCTGCGAGGCAGGATCGTGCGGAAAAAGGGCGGGCTTGTCATGGAGCACCCGGAGATCTTTTACCCCAGCATAAAATATGAAGAAAAAAGGACTTCTTTGCAGCCCGTATACCCCCTGACCTCCGGACTGACCAACAACGCGGTTTTGAAAGCTATCCGGCAGGCGGTGGAGATAACCGATCTGGGGGAAGGAAGTCTGCCGGAAATGCTGGTGGAGCGGTTTGGCCTTGCAGAATATAAGGAGGCTATCCGGGGGATTCATTTTCCGGATACAAAGGAAGAATTTTATCATGCAAGAGAAAGGCTTGTTTTTGAAGAATTTTTAATGTTTATCCTTTCACTGCGCATGATGAAGGAACAGAAGGAACATGTACTCAATCCGTACTGCTTCACGGATCAGGAGCTGATCGGGAAGTTCCTGGAACGGCTGCCCTATGAACTGACGGGCGCGCAAAAATCTGTGTGGCGTGATATCCGGCAGGATATGTCCGGCATCCATGTGATGTCCCGGCTCGTACAGGGAGATGTGGGTTCCGGAAAGACCATTGTTGCCCTGCTTGCCATGATATATGCAGGATTGAACGGTTATCAGGCTGCAATGATGGCGCCTACGGAGGTGCTTGCAAGACAGCATTTTGAGAATATCCGGAACATGCTTGCAGAATATGAAATTCCATTGCGAGCAGAGCTTTTGACAGGTTCCATGAAAGGAAAGGAAAAGAAGGAAGCCTATGAGCGGATTGCTTCCGGAGAGGCGGATCTGATCATAGGAACCCACGCCCTGATCCAGGAAAAAGTGGAGTATCATAGCCTTGCGCTGGTGGTGACGGACGAGCAGCATCGCTTCGGCGTTAAACAGCGGGAACGCCTGGCAGAAAAAGGCATATGCCCACATATTCTGGTGATGAGCGCTACACCCATTCCCCGGACACTGGCGATCATATTATATGGAGACCTGGATATTTCCGTGATAGGCGAGCTTCCCAAGAACCGCCTGCCAATCAAAAACTGCGTGGTAGATACCGGATATCGGGAGACTGCCTATCATTTTATGAGAAAGCAGATCTGTTCCGGGAGACAGTGCTATATCATCTGCCCCATGGTAGAAGAAAGCGACAGCCTGGAAGTGGAAAATGTGACAGATTATACGGAAATCGTCAGGGAAGCTATGGGAAAGGGAATTGCGGTTTCGTATCTGCATGGAAAAATGAAGCAGGCGGAAAAAGATGAGATCATGGACGCATTTGCAAAAAATGAAATACAGGTCTTGGTATCTACGACGGTGATCGAGGTCGGAATTGACGTTCCCAATGCATCCGTGATCATGATCGAAAATTCCGAGCGGTTCGGGCTGGCCCAGCTTCATCAGCTCCGGGGCCGTGTGGGACGCGGAAAATACCAGTCCTACTGCATTTTTATGAGCGCGTCAAGATCAGAGGAAACGAGAGAAAGGCTGGAAATCCTAAACAAATCCAATGACGGCTTTTTTATTGCCGGGGAAGACCTGCGGCTGCGCGGCCCGGGAGATCTGTTTGGAATCCGGCAGAGTGGTGTGATGGATTTCCGGCTGGGCGATGTGTTTCAGGATGCAAAAATACTGCAGGCAGCGAGCGAAGCTGCAAAAGCGTTACTGGATGCGGACCCTGGGCTCGAAGCGCCGGAGAATATCAGATTAAAAAAAGCGCTTGAGCAGACAATCTCGCAGAATGCACTGGAAACGACTTTATAAAATCTGGAAACAACTTCCAGTGTAAAAGATGGATTCCTCCATATAATATGGTTGTAACAAAAAAACAACTTGTTACAAAAAAACGAAAACGAAAACGTAACGATAAAGTTACAAAAAGTTGCAAAAGGAGGAAAATTAAAATGGCAAGTCGTTCATCTAATCGAGCAGCAGTACCGGAGGCGAAGGGAGCCCTTGACAAGTTTAAGTACGAGGTAGCAGACGAACTGGGAGTACCGTTGACAGACGGATACAACGGTGACCTGACATCCAGACAGAATGGTTCTGTCGGCGGTTATATGGTCAAGAAAATGATCGAACAGCAGGAAAAGCAGATGGCTGGCAAATAACAAAAAATGCGAAATAGCAAAAGAAAAAAGCACTTAGGATTGACCTGAGTGCTTTTTTCTGCTAAAATTCACATGATTACAGAAAATATATGATGATACAAAACGGCAGGCTGTTCTGCGGTCTGCTGTTTTGAATACCACCGCATGCAAAAAGGCTGCCGGAGGCAGGCTTTCTGTATACCATCGTATGCAGAAAAGCTGCCAGTGGCAGGTTTTCTGTATAGTAAAGGGAGGGCTGTATGAGAGTCATAGCAGGAAGCGCGAGAAGATTACAACTGAAAACTCTGGACGGCATTGATACACGGCCGACCACGGACCGGATCAAGGAGACCTTGTTCAATATGATAGCGCCCTATATTTATGACTGTATGTTTTTGGACCTGTTCAGCGGAAGCGGCGGGATTGGCATTGAGGCGCTCAGCCGTGGTGCGCGGGAGGCGGTTTTTGTAGAGAAGAATCCGAAAGCCATGGCATGCATCAAGGAGAATCTAAAGTTTACGAGATTGGAAAATAAAGCCATAACATGGAACCGTGATGTGATGACGGCGCTGTATCAGATGGAGGGAAAAAAGGCTTTTGATTATATTTTTATGGATCCGCCCTACAATCAGGAATTGGAACGGGGCGTTCTGGAATATCTGTCAGGATCTTCACTCGTGTACGAGGACACGGTGATCATTGTGGAAGCCTCCAGAGAAACAGACTTTTCCTATCTGGACGGACTGGGATTTATATTACTGAAGGAAAAAGTCTACAAGACAAACAAGCACGTTTTTATGGAAAAAGCCGGAAAGGAAGAGATATGTTAAAAGCCATTTACCCGGGAAGCTTTGATCCGGTTACATTTGGACATCTGGATATTATGAAAAGAAGCAGCAAGATCGTAGACCGGCTGATTGTCGGCGTGCTGAATAATAATGCGAAAATGCCGTTGTTTTCTGTTACGGAACGTGTTAAAATGTTAAAGGAAGTGTCTGCAGGATTCGACAATATTGAGATTGTACCGTTTGACGGTCTGCTGATCGATTTCGCAAAGAAGATGGAGGCGGAGTTGATCATCCGTGGATTACGTGCGATCACGGACTTTGAATATGAACTGCAGATGTCCCAGACCAACCATAAGCTCGGTCCGGGTGTAGAGACGATGTTTTTGACAACAAGTATAGAATATTCTTACTTAAGTTCTACAACGGTGAAAGAGATTGCCGCATTTGGCGGAGATACATCACAGTTTGTGCCGGAAGCGGTTAGCAGGGAACTGGAAAAAAAGATGAGAGCGAGAAGGGGCTTAAAGGATAAGCAGCCGGATTGAACAGATGATAGAGAGGATAGGACCTTGCTGGAAGACGGCAGGAAAGGAACGGAAAGAGAAAAGGAGCGTGTAGAATATGAGCAGCCGCATTGAGCAGATTATTGAAGAGATTGAAGAATACATTGACAGAGATTGCAAGTATCAGCCTCTGTCCACCACAAAGATCATCGTAAATAAAGAACATCTGGACGAGCTTCTTCGGGAACTGCGGATGAAGACGCCGGATGAGATCAAGCGTTATCAGAAGATCATTGCGAACCGGGATGCGATCCTGGCGGATGCCCAGGCAAAGGCAGACGCACTGATCGAGGAAGCGCAGATGCAGACCAATGAACTGGTCAGCGAGCATGAGATCATGCAGCAGGCTTACGCTCAGGCCAATGAGATCGTGACCCAGGCCACTGCCCAGGCTCAAGAGATCGTGGACAATGCGACGGCTGATGCTAACGCGATCCGGATTGGTGCGATTCAGTATACGGACGACCTGATGGCCAATGCGGAGAGTATCATCGGCCATACGTTGGACAGCTATACGACGAAGTACGATGGCCTCATCAATTCCCTGCAGGAATGTTACGATGTAGTACGGAACAATCGAGCGGAGCTGGCGATCCCCCAGGAGGATGGGGGAGGATATGAGCAGGGCGGGATGGAATGACAGTATGGCTGACGTCCCTGCGGGACAGGCAGTTTCATCCGACAATGTACAGATAGAGAGAACCCATGAGACTGGCAGTCAGCGCGGCTGCCAGTTTTTGTGTGAGATAGGGCAGGATCGGGAAGCCGGCTTTGTGCACCATGCACTGGGTCTGTGCCGCGGCGCAGAAGCCGCCGAAGGACGTCAGCCCCAGGACAGCGGGGTATAAAATATGCAGAGGAAGGTGCATTTCCCGGAGCAGGACCAGGCCGTTGGTGACTTCCAGAAGGGGCAGCAGCGCTGAAATTCCGGGTATATCTACCGGAAGAGATCCGAACAGCGATAGAAAGACGGAAAACAGGATGATATATCCGCCTACTTTTACAAGTGTCTCGAAGCTATCCATGATGCAGTGATCGATATCCTGGAAGGACCAGGCACTTTTTGAAAAACCAGTTTTTTTCAGGTTTTGAAAACCGTGTTTTTTATGTGAAAAACATGTTCTAGTAAAAAAGCTGACCAGGACAGGGGAAAGCATCAGGATTAGAAGGGTCGGGATCAGGAGGGCGTCCGTTTCCAGCGTTTTCCATACCACATAATTCAGGATGAATACCGGGCTGGAATTGTTGCAGAAGGAAAGGAGATACCGGCCTTCCTCTGCGGAAATATACCCTGATTCACTCAGATCCGCCGCCGTCTTGGCGCCCATGGGATAGCCGCATAAAAAGCCTGTGACCACGGCAAAGCTGCCGTTAGGGGAGACACCGAAGAACCGGGTGAGGAAGCTGCCGAAGGCTGCGTTGATCAGGTGCATGTTTCCGGTAACAAGGAGCAGGTTTGTGACAAGCAGAAAAGGAAACAGTGTGGGAAGGATGATCTGGAACCAAAGAAGAAGCCCCTCGCTTGCGCCTGCAAAGACCGCCTTTGGAGAGACAAGCATGATCAGGAACAACAGAACGATTCCGAGTCCTTTCAGATTTCGAGCCATCCGGAAACCTCCCTTTTGGATAAGCGTTACTGTTCACACGGCGTCGTGCACCCTGCTGCACGGCGTCCGGCCAATAAAGTAACATTTGCCATAATATCCAGCCCCTCGCCGAAGGCGACTTAAAATGGGCTGGATACTGTTACTGGAGCACCCAAAGGGTGTGAACAGTAACCTCACAGTAATGAATAATTACTAAAGATATATGAAATTGGTTGATTTTTTATGTATGCTGTGACAAAATGGAAAAAGAGGCTGCGATTCACAGCTGCATAAAAAGCAGACAAAAGGAAACAGAAAGGGGAAAGCAAAATGGCGGTATTAGAAAATATAGAGCCAAAGGAAGTATTTCATTTTTTTGAGGAGATCAGCCGGATCCCGAGAGGATCTTACAATACAAAGGGAATCAGTGACTATTGCGTGAGATTTGCAGAAGACCGGAAGCTGGACGTGTATCAGGACGAATGGAATAACGTGATCATCAAAAAGCCGGGAACGAAAGGATATGAGGACAGCGAACCCGTCATTATCCAGGGGCACCTGGACATGGTCTGCGAAAAAACAGAAAATTCGGACCATGATTTTCTGAGAGATCCGCTGGAGCTGATGGTGGAGGATGGATATGTGACGGCAAAGGATACTACCCTGGGAGCGGACAACGGAATCGCCATCGCTATGGCGCTGGCTGTTCTGGACAGTAGCACATTGGAGCATCCGCCGGTGGAAGCGCTTTTTACAGTGGATGAGGAGGTCAGCATGGACGGCGCGGCCAATATCGACCTGTCCAGGCTCCAAGGAAAGATGCTGCTCAATCTGGATTCGGAGGAGGACGACACGCTGACCGCAGGATGCGCCGGTGGCTTCCGCTTTTCCTGCGAGATCCCGGTGCATAAGACCATGGTAAAGGGAAGCGGGCTCCTGGTCGAGATCTGCGGCCTCAAAGGGGGACATTCTGGTGTGGAGATCGACCGGCAGCGGGGCAATGCCAACAAGCTGGCGGGACGGCTTATGTACCGTCTGTGCAGGGAACAGGAGGTTTTTCTTGCAGAGATCAGCGGCGGCGCGAGGGAGAATGTGATCACGTCCGTTAGTAAGAGCAGCATTGTTGTACAGGATCCGGAAAAAGCAATCCGGATGATCGGAGCCATAAAGGAAGAATGGAAGCTGGAATTTGGCGCGGATGAGCCGGAGCTGGATATTCGGATCACAGAGCTGGGGGAAAAGGAATATCAGGTATTAAATGAAGAATCCATGAAAAAAGTGATCGGCTTTCTGGTGAACTGTCCGAACGGGGTGGATGAATACAGCCGTTCCCTGAAAGGTCTGGTGGAAACCTCCGATAACCTGGGTGTGGCAGAGACCAGGGAGGAAAGTGTCCGATTCCTCGTGCTGGTGAGAAGCGGCGTCTCTTCAAAGCTGCAGGAATTTCAGGACCGTCTGATCTGCTTGGCGGACCTGCTGGGCGGAAACTGGAATATCGACAGTGGATACCCGGCATGGACATACAGGGAATATTCCCGGATCCGTCCCATCGCTGCAGATGCTTTTGAAGAGGTGTTCGGAGTCCGTCCGGAAGTCACGACGATCCATGCCGGGCTGGAATGCGGGCTGCTCAGTGGCAAGAAGCCGGAGCTGGACTGCATTTCCTTCGGACCGAATATGAAGGATGTACATTCTTTCAATGAACGGCTGGAGATCGCCTCTGCAGAAAAAATCTGGAATGTCCTGAAAATAATTTTAAAGAGATGTAAATAATCCGAAAACCGCCTCATATAGTATAAAAAACGAACCGGGGCAAAATATTTTTGAAAACAAGCGACATCAAAGCAAGGATTTATTTTCGGAAGAAGCGCCGGGCAATGCATGGACACCGGACGGCTCACAGAACGGCCGTCCGGTATGTGCTGTATTGTATGTTCCTCTGCCTATTTCTTGCGGTAAACCTGCATATCCTGACTTCCAGGAGCCGTTACAGCAGATTAAACGAAACCATACTGGCATCAGAAGGATACCGCAGGCAGAGGATGGATTCCGGGATGTTGGAGCATATCCGGGAGTCCGAAGATCCGGGAAGAGACCTGGGGCTTTACTGGCTGGAAAATAACTTTGGACAGGAGGACTTCAGGTATCCCTGTTCGAGAGAGACGTTTTCCGGGCTGGAAAAAGTCTGGTCTGAAAAGCAGGGGTGGGAAATGTACCGGGATGCCTGCAGAGCAGTCTGGAACGATCTGCGGTATTTTCCGATTCCGGAGCCGTCCAATGACGTCCGGGCCGAGGTGACCTTTGAAGACTCCTGGATGTTTGAGAGGAATTACGGAGGAAAGCGGGGGCATGAAGGGACGGATCTCATGGCTTCCACGAATGAACGGGGGCTGTACCCTGTAGTCAGCATGACGGACGGGGTCATCCTGCACAAGGGGTGGCTGGAAAAGGGCGGATACCGGGTGGGAATCACGGCTCCCGGAGGAGCTTATTTTTATTATGCCCATCTTGATTCTTACTCAGATATCGAAGAAGGGGATTCTGTGAAGGCCGGCGATCTGCTTGGCTTCATGGGAGACACCGGCTACAGCAGGGTGGAGGGGACTACCGGAAATTTTCCGGTCCACCTGCATCTGGGGATTTATCTGGTGGAGGGAGACCAGGAGATCAGCGTGAATCCTTATTATCCCCTGCGCTATGTGGAAGACCACAGAGTGAAGTGTGCTTATTGAAGAGAGGAATGACCATGAAATTACCAGAAGCATTTGAAGAAAAAATGCGGCTTCTGCTGCAGGAGGAATATGACCAATATCTGAAGTGCTTTGAGGAACCCCGCCATTACGGGCTTCGTGTGAATACAAATAAAATATCGGTGGAAGAGTTCTTAAAAATCGCTCCATGGCCGCTGACCCCGGTCCCCTGGATTCCAAACGGATTTTACTATGACGGTGAACATGTGCAGCCGGCAAAGCACCCTTATTATTTTGCCGGATTGTATTACCTTCAGGAACCAAGCGCCATGACTCCTGCCAGCAGGCTTCCTGTGGAGCCAGGGGATCTGGTGCTGGATGTCTGTGCGGCGCCTGGCGGAAAAGCGACGGAACTTGGGGCAAAGCTTTTGGGGACCGGAATGCTGGTGGCCAATGATATCAGCAATTCCAGAGCCAGAGGACTGCTGAAAAATCTGGAACTTCTGGGAATCGGAAATGTGCTGGTGACCAGCGAGGAGCCGGGAAGACTGGTGCCTCATTTTACGGAATTTTTTGACAAGATCCTGATCGACGCCCCCTGCTCCGGGGAGGGGATGTTCCGGAAGGAAAAGAAGATGATCAAAGCTTGGGAGGAGCACGGGCCGGAATTTTTTTCCAGGCTTCAGCGCAGTATCGTGGTTCAGGCCGCAGCCATGCTCAGGCCGGGCGGGATGCTTCTCTATTCCACCTGTACCTTTGATCCGGGGGAAAATGAACAGATCATAGAATATCTGATGAACAAATGCCCGGAGTTTGAGATCTGTGAGATGGAAGGGGCAGCAGGATTTTCTCCCGGGCGTCCGGAATTTACGGAAAGTAAAAACCCGGAATTTGAGAAGACTGTCCGGATCTTTCCCCATAAGATACATGGGGAGGGACATTTTCTTGCATTACTGAAAAAGAAGGGGCCGGAAATACCGGCAGGAAGAAGCCAGACTGCGGGAAAAAGGAAGCTGCCGGAGGAACTGGAAGAATTTCTGCGGAACCTGCGGCTGGAGCTGGACCTGAGAAGGCTGGAGATCCGGGAGGACCGGGTTTATTACATGCCGGAAGGAATGCCGGAACTGCGGGGCATCCGGTTCTTGCGTTCCGGACTGCTGCTGGGTGAATTGAAGAAGAACCGGTTTGAACCGGGACAGGCTCTTGCCATGTATCTGAAAAGGGAAGACTATAAAAATATTCTGGACCTTTCCGTGGAGGACGAGCGTGTGATCCGTTATCTGAAAGGGGAGACCCTGGATGTGGAGGATCTGGTTCCTGCCAGGGAAAAGGGCTGGTATCTGGTCTGTGTGGATGGATATCCGCTGGGTTTCGGAAAGCTGGCATCCCAGATGCTGAAAAATAAATATCTGCCGGGCTGGCGGTGGATGTCATAGGAAGGGGAACAGATATGAAGCTGCGTCTGGATAAATATCTGGCAGACATGGGACTGGGGACCCGGAGTGAAGTGAAAAAAGCAATCCGCAGGGGGCTGGTCCAGATTAACGCGCAGACGGTACGGGAGCCGGAACATAAGGTAGATACAAAAGCGGACCAGGTGCTGTATTGCGGACAGCCGGCAGCTTACCGGGAGTATGAATACTATATGCTGAACAAGCCCGCAGGCGTGATTTCTGCGACCGGGGATCCCAAAGAACGCTGCGTCGTGGATCTGATCGAGAGCCGGATGCGGAAAGATTTGTTTCCTGTGGGGCGTCTGGACAAAGATACGGAGGGGCTTCTCCTCATTACCAATGACGGAGATCTGGCCCACCGGCTGCTCTCGCCGAAAAAGCACGTGGACAAGGTCTATTTTGCAAGGATCCGGGGCAGAGTCACACGGGAAGATGCAGAAGCTTTCCGTCAGGGCATGGACATCGGAGAAAAAAACGGACCCTTCCTTCAGAATTGCATATTCTGGAAGCCGGAGAGATCTCAGAGGTAGAGCTGACCATCCGGGAGGGGAAATTTCATCAGGTCAAACGGATGTTCCAGACCGTCGGTAAAGAAGTGCTGTATCTGAAACGTCTGCGGATGGGGCCGCTTGTACTGGACGAATCGCTGAAACCGGGAGAATACCGGACATTAAATACGCAGGAGCTGGATATACTATGTTAAAAGATAAAAAGGCAGTTATATTTGATATGGACGGATCTCTGGTGGATTCGATGTGGATGTGGCCGGAAGTGGACCGGGAATATATGAAGAAGCACCGGATCACACCGCCGGAAACCTTTCACAAGGATATAGAGGGAATGAGCTATGTGCAGACGGCACAGTATTTTCTGGATCAGTTTCCGGTTCTGAACTGCGCCGTGGAGGATATCTGCAGGGAATGGACCGAGATGACCCGCGAACTGTACCGGACCCGTGTCCCGCTAAAGCCGGGGGCAGGGGAATTTTTGGAGCGGATGAAGCAGCAGGGGATCCTTTTGGGAATCGCCACCAGCAATTCCCGGGAACTGGCGTTTACGGCTCTGGATGCTTTGGATATCCGGGATTATTTTTCTGCAGTCATTACATCGGATGAAGTACAGCAGGGAAAACCTGCTCCGGATGTCTACCTGAAAGCAGCAGCGGAACTGCAGGTAAAGCCCCGGGAATGCCTGGTGTTTGAGGATATTCCAAACGGAATCCGGGCCGGAAAGCGCGCCGGCATGAGTGTGTGCGCAGTCCACGACCTGTTTTCCGTTCCCTGTGAAGCCGAGAAACGGGAACTGTCGGATTATTATATCCGGGATTACCGGGAGATCTGGGACGGAACCTACGAAATCTGTGTAAGCTTATAAGGTGTCCCATGTGAAAAATATATTCGTGTAAAAGCTGGATTCCTGTTTTTGCATGGCAAAGGATTGTATGGAGAAAAAAATGGAGCAGAAATTTTTACCGCTGTGCCGGGAGGACATGGAGGCACGTGGATGGGATCAGGCGGATTTTGTCTATGTGATCGGGGATGCTTATGTGGACCATCCTTCCTTCGGACATGCCATCATCAGCCGCCTTCTGGAGCGCCGCGGCTACCGGGTAGCCATTCTGTCCCAGCCGGACTGGAAGGATGACAAAAGCATTGCCGTATACGGGGAACCCAGGCTGGGGTTTCTGGTGTCCGCAGGAAATATGGATTCTATGGTCAACCATTACGCGGTATCTGGAAAACGGCGGGCAGCGGACGCCTATACCCCCGGGGGCGTTATGGGAAAGCGGCCGGATTACGCAGCAGTGGTCTACGGAAATCTGATTCGCAAGACCTATAAGCATACGCCCGTGATCCTGGGAGGGATTGAGGCCAGCCTCCGTCGACTTGCCCACTATGATTATTGGTCGGACAGGCTGAAACGTTCTATTCTTCTGGATTCCGGGGCGGACATGATTTCGTATGGCATGGGAGAACGTTCCATTGTGGAGATCGCAGAAGCTCTGGAAGCAGGCATCTCGGTACAGGATGTGACCTATATCGAAGGGACCGTAGTCAAGACCCGTAGTCTGGACTCGGTATACGATGCGCTGGTCCTGCCTTCCTTTGAGAAGATGCAGCAGGATAAACGGGAATATGCCAAAAGCTTCTATACTCAATACTGCAATACGGATCCGTTTTCCGGAAGGCGGCTTGCAGAGCCTTACCCGGGGAATCTCTACGTGGTACAGAATCCTCCGGCGAAGCCTTTGACACAGATAGAAATGGATGATATCTATGGATTGCCTTATATGCGTACCTTTCATCCCTCCTATCAGGCTCTGGGCGGCGTGCCGGCCATTGAAGAGGTCCGGTTCAGCCTGACTGGCAGCCGGGGATGCTTCGGCGGCTGCAGCTTCTGTGCCCTGACCTTCCATCAGGGAAGAATCGTACAGAGCAGGAGTAAAAAGTCCCTGCTTGAGGAAGCCAGGCAGATGACGGAAGAAAAGGATTTTAAGGGATATATCCATGATGTGGGCGGACCTACGGCAAACTTCCGCCGTCCATCTTGTGAGAAGCAGGGGGAACTTGGTGTCTGCCCGAAGAGGCAGTGCCTGTTCCCGAAGCCCTGTAAAAACCTGCAGGCGGATCACATGGAATATGTGGACGTCCTCCAGGCATTGAGAGCGCTTCCCAGGGTGAAAAAAGTGTTTATCCGGTCCGGGATCCGGTTTGATTATCTGCTTGCAGATACTGATCAGGCCTTTTTGCGGGAACTCTGCAGTCATCATGTGAGCGGGCAGTTAAAGGTAGCTCCTGAGCATGTGTCGGACAGGGTGCTGGAATTGATGGGAAAACCGAAGAATCAGGTATATCAGCAGTTTGCGGATCAGTTTATGAAAATGAACCGGAGGCTTGGGAAAGACCAGTATCTGGTTCCCTATCTGATGTCCTCCCACCCGGGCTCTTCCTGGAAGGAAGCAGTGGAGCTTGCCGAGTTTTGCCGGGATATGGGGTATATGCCGGAACAGGTACAGGATTTTTATCCCACGCCGTCCACCATATCTACCTGCATGTACTATACGGGATTGGATCCCCGGACAATGAAACCGGTCTATGTGCCCAGGAATCCCCATGAGAAGGCCATGCAGAGGGCGCTGATCCAGTATCGGAATCCGGCCAATTACGACCTGGTGAAGGAAGCTCTGATCAAGGCGGGGCGCACGGACCTGATCGGATTTGAGAAGAAATGCCTGATCCGGCCGAGGAAGCTGTCCGGGGAGAAGGACCGGGGAAAGAGAGGGCCGAAAACCAGAACAGCAGGAAAACGTTCGGGACGGAAAGGCACCGATAAAAATGGATTTCGAAAAGGATGAAGGGGGAGTAATCATCAAGGAGGCAGTCAGGTTATGAAAATTGCGATAGTGACAGGGGCATCTTCCGGGATCGGGAGAGAATTTGTAAAACAGATGGGACATTTTTACCGGAATCTGGATGAGATCTGGGTGATCGCCCGCAGGGGGCACAGACTCCAGGAGCTGAACCAGCTTTCCAGCGTTCCGGTCCGGATTCTGGAGGGAGACCTGCTTCGGGAAGAGGTGTATGAGAAGCTGGAAACATTGCTCAGGGAGGAAACGCCGGATCTCCGGATGCTGGTGAACGGCGCCGGTTTTGGGAAGAGCGGGACGGTGGAACAGATTCTGGTGGAAAATAAAACTGCACAGGCTGAAATGATCGGGCTGAACTGTACGGCGCTTTCCAGGGTCACATTTTGCTGTCTGCCTTACGTTTCCAGGGGCAGCAGGATCATCCAGATGGCAAGTGCGGCGGCTTTTTCTCCTCAGCCCTCTTTTGCGGTCTACGCAGCGACAAAAGCTTATGTGCTGAGCTTTTCCAGGAGTCTCGGGGCAGAGCTGAAAAGCCGCGGAATCCATGTCACCGCAGTCTGTCCGGGACCGGTGGACACGGAATTTTTCCAAGTATCAGGAGAACTGGAAAACCCGCTGAAAAAGCTGGTGAAAGTCATACCCCAGAGGGTTGTGAGAAAAGCTTTGCTGGACAGCCGGGCGGGAAAAGATATCTCCGTATACGGGCTGCCCATGAAGTGCGCGCATGCTGCGTCGAAGCTGCTGCCGCATCGTCTGATCTTAGCTTTTATGGGAGGGAGAACATGATAAAATGTGCAAAGGGAACGCCGGGCTACCTGCGTGAAAAACTAAAAATCGAAATCCTGCGTACTGTGGTGTATTTTGCCATTGTGATCGCCGTATTTCTGCTGGGCTACAGTCAGACCCATTCCAAAAAGAACCTGCTGACGGTGGTCGCTGTCGTGGGCTGTCTTCCCGCATGCAAGGCGCTGGTCGGAGTGATCACGCGCATTCCGTACAAGACGGTGGATCAGGCACTGCCTGATGAGATTGGGGAAAAGGCCCCGCACCTGATGGTGATCTACGACCTGGTGGTCACAAGCACGGAGAAGATCATGCCCATTGACTGCATGGTGGTCTCCCATCAAAAAGTGTATGGATATACGACCGGAAAAAAAGTGGATCTGCAGGAGACTGCGGCTTATCTGCGCAAAATGCTGCGCCAGAATGACCTGCCGGAGGTCTCTGTCAAGATGTACAGCCAGTATAAGCAATTTCTCTCAATCGTGGAAGGGCTGGAGAATATTGCGGCTGTAGAAAAGTCAGATACGAAAGAAGAGGAATGGCGGACCGCGCATGTGATCATGAACCTTTCGCTATAGAGCGTGTTTGAGAATTGTTTTTGGAGGAGAGACATGCAGGAAATCAGCATCACGGAAAATGAGGCGGGCCAGCGTCTGGACAAACTGCTGGCAAAATTTTTAAAAGAAGCGCCCAAGAGCTTTCTATACAAAATGCTCCGGAAAAAGAATATCATATTAAACGGAAAGAAAGCGTCCGGCTCCGAGAAGCTTTCCCAGGGGGATGTAGTGAAGCTGTTCCTTTCGGAAGAAACCATAGAAAAGTTTTCAGGAAAAATGTTGGAATGCGGCCAGGGTACATATCCAGGCAAGGCGGCAGAATGGGATATCCTCTATGAAGACGCCCATGTGCTCCTGCTGAACAAGCCTGCCGGGATGCTGTCACAGAAGGCCAGGGAAGAGGATGTATCGGCTGTGGAGCATCTGACCCGGTATCTGCTGGACACAGGAGCGCTGACCAGAGAGGAATTGAAGACCTTCCGGCCATCAGTCTGCAACCGGCTGGACCGGAATACAAGCGGGATCCTGGCAGCCGGAAAGAGCCTGGCAGGACTGCAGGAGCTGAGCCGTTTCTTTAAGGAACGTTCCATTGGGAAATATTACCTCTGTCTGGTTTTCGGAGAAGTAAAAAAGCCGGAATCCATCAAAGGGTATCTGGTGAAGGAGGAAAAGACAAACCATGTCCGGATCGCGGAGCAGGAGACGCCGGGCAGTGTGCGGATCGAGACAGAATACCGCCCCCTTGCATCAGGCAGGGAGTGTACGCTTCTGGAGGTCCATCTGGTGACCGGAAAGACCCACCAGATCCGTGCCCATCTTGCGTCAAAGGGGCATCCGATCCTGGGAGATTATAAGTACGGGCAGCCACGGGTCAATGACAGGTACCAAATGCAGTACGGCCTCAGATTCCAGCTCCTTCATGCATGGAGGCTTCGGATGCCGGAGACAGAGGGCGCGCTCGGCTATCTGTCGGGCAGGGAGTTTCTGGCGCCGCCGCCGGCTTTATTCCAACGCATCTGTCAGGAAGAGACAGGATATTCAGATGTATTCTGAAAAAACAGGCGGAATCTTCTGTAAGACGGCAGGCCCTGACTTGAGGCAGACAGCAGGAGATCTGCCGGGGACAGGCTTCCCGAAAAGAAAAAGGAGCAGGAAATTATGGCTACATGGAATTCGCGCGGTCTGAGAGGCTCCACCCTAGAGGATCTGATCAACCGGACAAATGAACGATATGAGGAATTGAACCTGGCGCTGATCCAGAAAATTCCCACCCCCATTACCCCGGTCCAGATTGACAAGGAGCACCGGCATATCACGCTGGCATACTTTGACAAGATCAGCACCGTGGACTATATCGGGGCGGTCCAGGGAATCCCGGTCTGCTTTGACGCCAAGGAGTGCTCGGCGGATACCTTTCCCCTGCAGAATGTACATGAGCACCAGATACGTTTTATGGAAAAGTTTGAACGTCAGGGCGGGATTTCATTTTTGCTGATTCTTTACAGCGGAAAAAACAGGCTGTACTATATGAAATACACGGAAATCCGAAGGTTCTGGGACCGTGCCCGGGAAGGGGGGCGCAAGAGCTTCCGGTTTGATGAACTGAACGGGGATTATTTTATGTCACTGAAAAACAACTGCTTTGTCCCCTATCTGGACTATATTCAGAAGGATTTGGACAGCAGGGATTGACATTCGAATCGAAACTTCGTATAATGACAGGAGATTTTAGCACTGTAGTGAAGCAAAGTCAAAAGAACAGGATTGATATTATGGAACAGAAATTACATACACCGGAAGGAGTCCGGGACATTTACAGTACAGAGTGCAGAAAAAAACTGGCGGTACAGGAGAAGCTTCATGAGCTGCTCCATCTGTACGGCTATCAGGATATCCAGACGCCCACATTTGAATATTTCGACGTGTTCCGAAAGGAGATTGGGACCATCTCTTCGAGGGAATTATATAAGTTTTTTGACCGGGAGGGCAATACACTGGTACTGCGTCCGGATATTACGCCGTCCATTGCCCGGGCTGCGGCTACGCTGTTTGAGGAGGAGGACTGCCCTATCCGGTTGTGCTATGTGGGCAATACCTTTATCAATCATTCCAGCTATCAGGGAAGGCTCAAGGAAAATACTCAGCTTGGGGCAGAACTGATCGGCGAGGATTCCATTGAGGCGGACGCCGAGATGCTGGCCATGGTCGTGGACGGACTGAAACGAGCCGGGCTGACAGAATTTCAGGTGAACATCGGCCATGTGAATTTTATCCGGGGACTGATGGAAGCTGCAGGGCTCACAGAAGAAATTACGGAGAAGATCTTTACGCTGATCAATAACAGGAATTATTTCGGGGTGGAAGAGATCCTGGACAGGCAAGAGGTTTCGGACGAAATCAAAGAAGTTTTTTCCGCTCTCCCTGAGCTGATGGGAGGAGCGGAGGTGCTGACAGAGGCGGCAAGGCTTGCCCCGACACCTGGAGCGAAGGCTGCCATCACCCGTCTTTTAAAGATATATCAGGTGCTGATCCAATACGGCGTGGAAAAGTATATTACCTTTGACCTGAGCATGAGCGGAAGCTACATGTATTATACAGGCATTATTTTCCGGGCCTATACGTATGGGACCGGCGATGCGGTGGTGCGGGGCGGAAGATACGACCACCTGCTAGAGAAGTTTGGAAAACGGACTCCGTCTATTGGATTTGCCATGATCGTGGACGAGCTGACCAGCGCCCTGAGCCGCCAGAAGATTACCATTGAAACGAAACATTCCAACCTTATCATTTACACGGAGAAAACGTTGAAATGGGCTGTATCCCTTGCACGGGAGTTTCGGGAAAAGGGCCGCTGCATCGAACTGATCAAACGGGGGCCGTCAGAGGACAAGGAGAAGTTCCGGGAATATGGGAAACGCACTCAGGCGGTGAGCATGCTCTATCTGCAGGAGGACGGCACGGTGGAGCTGCTGAATTTCAGGACCGGAAAGGAAAAGATGGTTGACTACGGAAAAGAGAGGGTCACGGAATGAAGTATCTGACATTTGCGCTGACGAAAGGCAGGTTGGCGAAAAAGACTCTGGAAATGCTGGAGAAGCTGGGAATTACCTGCGAGGAAATGAAGGATAAGAACTCCAGAAAGCTGATTTTTGTAAATGAAGAGTGGAAGCTGAAATTTTTCCTGGCAAAGGGGCCCGATGTTCCCACCTATGTAGAGTACGGGGCGGCGGATATCGGCGTAGCAGGCAAGGACACGATCGTCGAAGAAGGAAGGAAGGTCCATGAGGTCCTGGATCTTGGCTTTGGGGCATGCCGGATGTGTGTCTGCGGACACCCGGAGACGGCGGAGCTGTTAAAGCACCGGGAATTGATCCGTGTGGCGACGAAGTATCCGAACATCGCGAAGGATTATTTTTACAATAAAAGGCATCAGACCGTGGAAATCATCAAAATGAACGGATCCATCGAGCTGGCGCCTATTGTGGGACTGTCAGAAGTGATCGTGGATATCGTGGAGACAGGATCCACATTGAAGGAAAACGGGCTGGTCGTGCTGGAGGAAGTCTGTCCTCTGTCTGCACGTATGATTGTCAATCCGGTGAGCATGCGGATGGAAAATGAACGGGTGCGGGAGCTGATCATCAGTCTGAGGAAGCTTTTACAGGAGGAATGACATGCGGATTGAGATTTTAGATGAAAATACAAAGAAAAACCTGCTGGAAGATCTGCTGAAACGCAGTCCCAACAGCTATGGACAGTATGAGTCACGTGTGCAGGAGATACTGGATACTGTCCGCAGGAAAAAAGACGAAGCTGTTTTTGACTATACAAAGAAATTTGACGGGGCGGACATTCATGCAGGGAATATTCTGGTGACTGAGGAAGAGGTGCGGGAGGCTTACGCTCAGATGGATGAAAACCTGCTGGGGATCATCCGCAGGGCGCTTGTCAATATTGAAACCTATCACCAGAAACAGATGCAATACAGCTGGTTTGACAGCAAGCCGGACGGCACCATGCTAGGGCAGAAGGTGACGGCGTTAAGGAGGGTTGGCGTCTATGTCCCCGGGGGAAAGGCGGTGTATCCATCCTCCGTGCTGATGAATATCATGCCCGCAAAGGTAGCAGGGGTGGAAGAGATCATCATGGTGACGCCTCCGGGAAAAGACGGAAAGGTGAATCCCACTACCCTGGTGGCAGCAAAGGAAGCAGGGGCAGCCGCAGTTTATAAGGTGGGAGGTGCGCAGGCCATCGGCGCTCTGGCTTACGGAACGGAAAGCATTCCCAGGGTGGACAAGATCGTAGGACCGGGCAATATCTATGTGGCGCTGGCGAAAAAGGCGGTTTACGGGCATGTCAGTATTGATTCCATTGCGGGACCAAGCGAGATTCTTGTCCTGGCGGATGAAACGGCCAATCCCCGGTATGTGGCGGCAGACCTTTTATCTCAGGCGGAGCATGACGAACTAGCTTCGGCAATCCTGGTGACTACCAGCAGGGAGCTTGCGGAGCAGGTATCCCGGGAGACAGACCGGTTTATCCGGGAACTTTCCAGGGGAGAGATCATTCAGAAGTCGCTGGACAATTACGGACATATCCTGGTGGCGGATACGCTGGAGGATGCCATTGACGCGGCCAATGAGATTGCGTCTGAGCATTTGGAGATCATGACGGCGGATCCATATCAGGTCATGACCAAGATCCGCAACGCAGGGGCGATCTTTATCGGGGAATACAGCAGTGAACCGCTGGGAGATTATTTTGCGGGACCGAACCATATCCTGCCAACCAACGGGACAGCCAAGTTCTTCTCCCCTCTGTCCGTGGATGATTTCCTGAAAAAATCCAGCATCATTGCGTATTCCAGAGAAGCATTGGAAGAGGTGCACCGGGATATTGAACAGTTTGCAGAGGCCGAACAGCTGACGGCTCATGCAAACTCGATCAAGGTGCGGTTTGAGGAGGACGTCAAATGACAGAGCGGATTGGAAGATGTACGAGGAAAACAAAGGAAACGGAAATTTCGTTGTCGATCAATCTGGATGGACAGGGGAAGAACCGGATCAATACAGGGATCCCGTTTTTTGATCATATGCTTCACGGATTCGCGCGGCACGGGTTGTTTGACCTGGACGTGAATGTGAAGGGGGATCTGGAGGTGGACTGCCATCATACAGTGGAGGATACCGGGATCGTACTGGGTCAGGCCATTGCCGATGCATTGGGGGATAAGGCGGGGATCAAACGTTACGGGAGCTTTATCCTGCCGATGGATGAGGTCCTTGCTCTCTGTGCCGTGGATTTGTGCGGCCGTCCGTATTTCAAATATGACGCGGAATTTACGGTACAACGGCTTGGGGGACTGGATACCGAGATGGTCCGGGAGTTCTTTTATGCCGTTTCCTACAGCGCGGCCATGAACCTGCATCTGAAAATTTTAGACGCCGGAAATAACCATCATATGGCAGAAGCACTGTTTAAGGCATTCGGAAAGGCACTGGACGCAGCCACCATGGCAGAGTCCAGAATGCAGGGTGTCTGGTCTACAAAGGGCAGTTTGTAGAAAACTTTCACAAGGTATGCCAAAGGGGCACCCCATTATGGCCATACGGCCATGTATAAGGTATACCCAAGGGCATCCCATTATGGCCATACGGCCATATATAAGGAATAAAGGAGAAAACAGAATGAGTTATAAACGATTAACACCATGCATTCTGATTGACGGCGCCAAGGCCGTCCGGTGGTTTGACGATAAAACCGTGGTATCGGATGACGTGGTTTCCCTTGCAAAGCATTACGGCGAGCGGGGGGCAGATGAACTGATCGTATTCGATCTGTCCAATTCCGATGAAAACCATGAAGAAGCGATCGACCTGATGAAAAAGATCAACCGGGTCATCAGCATTCCTATGGTGGCAGGCGGCAATATCCGCCGTCAGGAGGATGTGAAGAAGATTTTGTACGCAGGTGCGAAGCGTGCTCTTTTGAACCTGTCTAAGCCGGGAACTTTAAAGCTTTTGGAGGAGGCGGCGCTGCGGTACGGAAAGGAACGGATCGCAGTTTCGTTGAACGATTTTGACGCGCTGTTCAAGCACCAGCACCAGATCGAGGAGTTTTCTACGGAGATGATATTCATGCACAGGCTGGATCTCAATTCCGTTGTAAATATTACGGAAATCCCCTGTGTGGTCGTGACGGACACCATGGAGCAGAGCGAGATCTTAAAAATCCTGAAATCTGACGGGGTCAAGGGAGTTTCCGGCCTCTTCATCAGCCAGAAGGACATGGATTTTGATGCTTTTAAAAATGTCTGTCTGGAAGAAGGGATCCGGATGACCTCCTTCGAGAGTATCATGGATTTTGCGGAGTTTAAATTAAATTCCGAAGGGCTCATCCCGGTGATCGTCCAGGATTATAAGACCAATGAAGTGCTCATGATGGCATATATGGACGAGGACGCGTTTGAGCATACCATCAAGACCGGGAAGATGACCTACTACAGCAGAAGCCGCCAGGAGCGTTGGGTGAAGGGGGAGACCTCCGGACATTACCAGTATGTGAAGATGCTGACGGTAGACTGCGACAAGGACACGCTGCTGGCAAAGGTGGAGCAGATCGGCGCAGCCTGCCATACCGGGAACCGGACCTGCTTTTTCCAGCCCATTGCGGGAAATGATTTTGATGCCAAGAATCCCCTCCAGGTGTTCGAGTCTGTGTATAAGACGATCGTAGACCGCAAACAGAATCCAAAGGAAGGATCCTATACCAATTATCTGTTTGAGAAGGGAATCGATAAGATACTGAAAAAAGTGGGAGAGGAAGCGACGGAGATCGTCATTGCCTCTAAAAACCCCAATCCGGAAGAAATCAAATACGAGGTCTCGGATTTTATGTACCACCTGATGGTATTGATGGTGGAACGGGGGATCACATGGGAAGACATTACAAAGGAACTGTCAGACCGGTAAGCGGACTGGCAGTTTCTGCCGTTTTAGCGGGAAAGTTCTAAAAGGGCAGGATTGTACATATATATTCGATATAAGTATCCGCCGGCAGTGAGAAACAGTGGGAATTGTGCGGTCATAATCAGAGCTGGCCTCACAGTTTTGGAGCCGCCCGGAGAGGATGATCGAAACTGGAAAGGAAGTCTGCTATGAACGATTCGGAGGCACGCCGCAGGGAGCTTCTGCGGCAGACAAGAAAGCGGTATGATGAAAACCACTTTATACCCGCAGTCCACCCAAGATATGGGAATATTTATCATGAATTATATGACGACCAGGATGATACATACTCAAAGGATTCCTTTCTTTTCCGCCTGACCCTGGGGATATTGTGCTTTATCTGTTATGTCTGGATGGATTCCAGTCAGGCTCAGATCGCCAGTGTGAGCAGCGATCAGATCGTGAACCAGATTGAGAAGCAGGTGGAGATGGAGGATATCCAGGAGGTATGGAAGAATCTGTAAGCAGGTAACGGAATAATTCAACAAAAAACATAGAAAAATTCCCTTTAAATTGGACAAAAATATAGTTGACCAACGGTCGAAGGATGTGGTAATGTTTACTTAAATCAATTCGACCGTTGGTCGATTGCATTTTATAGAACTGGCTTTTTCAGGCCATGATATGATCCGTCCATCGGAAGAACCCTTCTGGCGGGCGGATTGCAGCAGGTACTGTGGGAAATCAAGGAGGAAAAGGATGACTTACGCAGAATTATTTTATGAGATCAAGGGGAAATTTATGGGAGCGGATGTCAGTGATATACACGAGCATCTTGCATTCCAGTTTAACATTGAAGATGAAGAAGCCGGCGGGGCTTTTTACGTGGAGGTAAAGGACGGCGTGCTTTATGTGGAGCCGTATGAGTATTACGACAGAGATGCAATGTTCATCTGCTCGGCAGAGGTGCTTCTCAAGATTGCTGACGGAGAGATGGATCCTATCGCGGCATTTACCGAGCAGAAGCTTCGGGTAGAAGGCAATATTGAGAAGGCGCTCCGGTTAAAGGAGATCATTGAACTGAAAAAGGGGACGGTTCAGGAAAAGAGCATCGCGAAAAAGGCTGCCGACAAGGTGGTAAACAAGGTCGTAAAAACTGTAGCCAAAAAGGCGGCAGCGAAGGAGACGAAGAAGAACAGCTGACAATCACTAAAAAAGTAATCCCTGCGGCGTCAGCCGCTGACAGCAGTACGCACAGAGGCGTGTGCAAACAGAACGGCGGGCCTGTCGGGGAAAAGGCAGAAAGAGGATGATGAAACATTGGGAGCATTGAAAAACATTGTAGCAGCGGCAGGAATCCTTGCTACGGCAGGAATCGGAGAAACCGTATATTTTTATAATCGGACCATGAAGCGCGGAAACGCAAAGACCGACAGGACCATCAAGATGTCAGGTACGGACTGGTCTAAATATTATCCGCTCATGGAAGAGAGAAAAGGGTTCGTGCTGGCTCAGACACACCGGGACGTATCAATCACATCATTTGACGGGCTGAAGCTCCACGGTATATATTTTCCGGCGCTTTCACATGCAGAAAGCACAGGAGGGACAGAAGACGGAGAAGAGAATACTTCCGGCGCAAAGAAGGCGGTGATCTGCTTTCATGGTTACACGGGGGAAGGGCTCAGCAATCATGTGGCCATTGCAGATTATTTTCTGAAACGTGGTTATGCTATGCTGATGCCGGACGCAAGAGCCCACGGAGAAAGCGAGGGAGACTATATCGGCTTTGGATGCCTGGACCGGCAGGATGCCCTGGGCTGGATCAACTGGCTGATCCACGAGATGGGGGAGGATGTGGAGATCATGCTTCACGGCACTTCCATGGGAGGCGCAACGGTGCTGATGACCAGCGGCCTGGAACTGCCGGCCAATGTCAAAGGGATTGTTTCTGACTGTGGATTTACCTCACCCAAAGAGGTATTCACCTATGTGCTGAACCATATGTACCACTTACCGGCATTTCCGGCAATCCAGGGGGCGGATCTGCTGAATAGAAAGCTTGCGGGCTACGGCATGGATGAGTGTAATGCAAAATATGAAGTCCAGAAGGCAAAGGTTCCGATTCTCTTTATCCATGGTTCGGCAGATACGTTTGTACCATGCAGTATGTGTCATGAGATCTATGATAATTGCCGTTCTCCGAAGCGTAAGCTGATCATCGAGGGAGCGGCCCATGCTGAGAGCTATTATAAGGATATGGAGACTTACGAAAAGGCACTGACTGAATTTGCTGAAGAGATCATGCAGTGATGCATTTGCGGCCAGCCTTGACAATCGTGTTACAAGATTTTGCTTTACAGATGATTTGCAGCTGTTGTTCTGATGCATTCGATCTGAGCGGGAGTAATTGACGTTTTTGAACGTGAAAGGATTAAAAAGAGAATGAAAACAAGAAAAGGTTATAAGACGTATCCACTGACAGTAGCACAGAAATTCCACAATTATTATTCCGAGTATTGTCCGGGAAAAGAAATTCTGAATGTGGGCACAAGCCTGACGATTGAGTTTGAACTGAATGTAGATGAACTGAGAAAGGCCATCTATAAAGCATATGAACGGTGCGAATCTATGCGTGCGCGGCTGGTATATGACAAGAAAGAGAAGGAATGGTATCAGTATATTGTGGACAAGGAAGACCGTGAGATTGAATTTGTAGATTTTACGGGAAAGACCATGGAAGAGGCAGAGACTGAGATGACGGCATGGACGCGGATCCCTTTTGATAAGGATGATGAGCCTATGAACAAGGTCACGATCATTAAGACACCGGACGGTTTTGAGGGGATGTTTCTTGTGGGAGACCACAGATTTCTTGACGCCCAGTCACTGATCGGTTTTATGAAAGATGTGATCGAGCTGTACTGCAATGCGAATTTTGAAGGAGTTCCGTATCCGGCGGATATGCGTTCATACGTTGCCCAGCTGGAAAAAGATTTTGCATATGAGGCCGGCAGCAAAGCTCAGACTAGGGACCGGGAATATTTCCATAAGCTCATTGAGAAGTCAGAACCTATTTACAATGGCATCACCGGTCCGAAGAGGCTGGAAGACGCGAGGGCGGCAACCGGTAATCCGAACCTCAGGGCAGCACCTACCGGATCAGACAGCTTTGCAGCGGCAATCGATATTTTTCATCTGGAGGAAGAGCCGACGGCAAGACTTCTGTCCTTCTGTGAGCAGCAGCACATTTCCCTGCAGTGTCTGCTCGTGATGGGAATCCGTACCTACCTGCAGAAGATCAATCATAATGATGATGTGTCTTTGCAGGTTGCTTATGCACGCAGGGCGACGCTTCAGGAGAAAAAGTCAGGGGGGACGCGTATCCACAGCTTCCCGTTCAGAACCGTGATTCCAGAGGACAAGACATTTCTGGAAGGAATTTGTGAGATAAGGGACAGGCAGAATGAAGTGTTCCGATATGTCAATTTCAATCCGACAGAATATCTTGGATATCGAAAAGAGTTTTACAAAACTCCCGTCGGCATGGGATATGAAAGCATGTCGCTTACCTATCAGCCGGCAACCCTGAGGGAAAAGGGGCTGACAGACTTAGGCGATATCAAGTACAAGACCAAGAGATACTGCAATGGTTATTATGCGGACGGGCTGTATCTCACGGTAATGCACAGACCGGATGACAACGGGTTGGATTTCAGCTTTGAGCACCAGACGAAGGCGTATACCAGAGAGGAGCTGGAATATTTTTATTATTATTTCTGCAAGATCATGTTCAAGGGAATCGAGACACCGAACATGAAGATCGGGGATATTATCAAGCTGGTGTAGTGTAAAAATACAGGAGCTATTCAGACCGGCGGCAGAGTGGTATGCAGTGTGCTGTTTTGAACAGTAAAAAAGAAAGGATGAGAACAATGTTTGATCAGTTGACAGAGATTATTGTAAATTATGTGGAAGTAAAAAAGGAGGACATCAAGCCGGAATCCCGTTTTATCGAAGACCTGGGGTTTACGTCGTTTGATTTCATGAGCATGCTCGGCGAGATCGAGGATGAGATGGATGTAGAGATCGATCAGGAAGAAGTGGTCAATATCCGTACCGTACAGGAAGCAGTGGATTATCTTTCAGAACTGGTGTAGGATTCACGCGGGCGGAAAAATGAAATGCTGACAACATCCCCCGCAGACTACGCTGTATTTAAGCAATGGAGCTTTGCAGTTTTCTGCGGGGGATTTCCTTATGTGAGAAGGAGAGAGAATATGAACGAATTGAGGAGTACGATCTATGAACTGCTTGTAAAGGCTGAGGAAGCATACGGCACCCAGGATGCCGTTCGATATAAAGTAAAGGATGCCGGCGAAGGAGGAAAAAAGAAAACAAAGGTAGAGGCAAAGACCTACACACAGCTTCGGCAGGACAGCGAGCATATTTCTTCGGCACTGGCCGAACTGGGAGAACAGGGGAAGCATATCGCCCTCATAGGGGCAACTTCCTATTCCTGGATCACGTCCTACTACGGCATCGTGAACGGCGGCAGCGTCGCAGTACCGCTGGATGCCAACCTTCCGGCGGAGGATCTGTGCGAACTCATCGACAGGGCAGATGTCACCGCGCTGATCTTTGACGAGACAAAGGCGAATGTTGCTCAGATGGCGGCAGAGAAGTGCCGGCAGCTGAAACATATCATTGCTATGGAAACGGAGACTTCTGTTCCGGGGGCGCTGCATCTGTGGGATCTGGCTGAAAATGCTCCGGCAGGATCAGGCTTTGAACCGAAGCCGGAAGATCTGGCTACGATCATGTTTACGTCCGGGACAACCGGAAAGAGCAAGGGGGTTATGCTGACCCACAGAAACCTTGCGGAGAACGCCACTGCGCAGGATATGGGGTATGAGCCGGGAATGGTCATTATGACCGTGCTGCCAATTCATCATGCGTATTGTCTGAGTATGGATATCCTTAAAGGGACTTCTATAGGTGTTGTGATCTGTATTAACGATTCCCTGCTGCGGGTTGCAAAAAATATCAAGCTTTTTGAGCCGAATATGATACTGATGGTGCCTCTGATGGTGGAGACTCTTGCAAAGAAGCTGGAAGAGGCTGCATTTATCCCGGCTCCGCTCATCAAGGCAAAGGTATTTGGAAAGCAGTTCCATACGGTATGCAGCGGAGGCGCTTATCTGAATCCGGCCTATATCGACCTGTTTAAAAAATACGGCATCACGATTCTCCAGGGGTATGGCATGACAGAGTGTGCTCCGGTCATCAGCACTAACTGCAACAGCGCGAAGAAAGACGGCTCCATCGGGAAATGCATGCCAAACTGCGAGGCGAAGATCGTGGACGAGGAAATCTGGGTCAGAGGAACCAGCGTCATGCAGGGATATTATAAAATGCCTGAGGAAACGGCAGAGGCTCTGGAGGACGGATGGCTGAAAACAGGCGACCTGGGATATATTGATGAGGATGGTTTCCTGTTCCTGACCGGACGCAAGAAAAACCTGATCATTACGCGGAACGGCGAGAACGTATCTCCGGAAGAGATTGAGAATAAGCTGGGTGCAAACCGTCTGGTACAGGAAGTGCTTGTGCGGGACAGCGAAGGCGTGATCGAGGCTGAGATATTCCCGGATCTGGAATATGCATCGAAGAAGCGGATGAAAGATCTGGAGGGAGAGCTTCAGAAGATCATTGATGAGTATAATAAGACGGCTCCGCTCTATAAGCGGGTGTTTAAGCTGAAAGTGCGTGACGTGGAGTTTGAAAAGAATACCACGAAGAAGATTAAAAGATTTTAATGAAGTGATGAAAGAGTATGGCAAAGCGCTGTACTCTTTTTTTGTTCTATAGGAAACTTCTTCGAATTTTCCTATAGAACAAAAACCACCGGGGGATGCGCACTGCGGCGTATGAGGTAGATGTCGCAATGCGACCGCCGCAGGCGCGAGTTTCGCATGCGAAACTCTTTGTTCAGGTCGTATCAGAGATACCCAAACGGGCGGGAATCACAAAAGTCCAGAAACCTGAATATTCTGTTAAAAAGGTCTTTTTTATGAAGTGGGTAAAAAATGCCGTTGGATATTGGTGTGAAGATATTCTGGACAGAAAATATCTTGGTCAGAAGATCGGAGTTTCGGTCCTGGATACGGGGATGATACAGCACCCTGATCTTGCCGGGCGTATCATGGGATTTGACGATTTTGTGAACAGGCGGAAACGGATCTACGACGACAGCGGACACGGGACGCATGTGGCAGGGATACTGGCCGGGAGCGGAAAGCTGTCAAACGGCGTTTATGCCGGGATTGCGCCGGAGGCCTCTCTTTTGGCTGCAAAGGTGCTGGATGATTCGGGAAATGGAATGGTGGAATATGTGATGGCCGGAATCCGATGGGTTTTGGCAGAACAGAGGAAAAAGAATATCCGGATCGTCAATATATCCGTGGGAACCCAGCCGGGGCTTGACAAGGCGGAGGAGGAGCGGCTCCTGGAAGGTGTGGAGGAACTCTGGGACGCCGGTCTGGTGGTGGTCGTATCGGCAGGAAATTACGGACCGGAGCCGGGAACCGTGGCAGTGCCCGGAAGCAGCAGAAAGGTGATCACGGTGGGAGCCGTGGACATTGCAGGCAGAACGGTGGGAGCGGGCAGGGAAAAGTGGGACTATTCCGGCAGAGGGCCTACGGAGGACTGTATCATGAAGCCGGATGTGGTGGCGCCGGGGACCTTTATTACGAGCTGTAATGTAGATTACCGGTATCGGTTCCGGAAGCCCTATACGGTCAAGAGCGGAACCTCTATGGCCACGCCGGTGGTGTCCGGGGCTATAGCCTGCCTGCTGTCAAAATATCCGGATATGAGCAATGTGGAAGTAAAACTGAAGCTGCGGGCAAGCTGTATACCTTCAGAACAGACACAGGGGTGGGGAATGCTGCATGTGGGAAGACTGCTTTCGGCGGGGATATAAACTTTGCGTTTGAACGGATTTGCTGCTGTGACCGTGCAGCGCAGTGTATGGTCACAGCAAGTTACTGTTCACGCGGTGCCTTGCACTTGCTGCACGGCATCCGGCCAATACAGTGATGGGGCGGGCATCCAGTCCGTCTACACTCCGTTCAGCAACGGATTTTTCTATGTCAATCTTAATTACCGGGTAGAAATATCCGCCGATTCGTGATAAAATATGTGAGGTTAGTAATGCCAGGAGGTTTTAGACATTGATTAAGGATCCGACACAAAATAATTTAACCTTGCCGGACGAATGAGGGCAGGTTTTCGTTTTATCATTTTGAGGCGGTTTCTGAGAAAATAGGTATGAGGAGGTAGAAACAAATGGCATGGTATGATGAGGCTGTATTTTATCACATTTATCCATTGGGGCTGACCGGTGCACCCAAGGAGAATCCGTATGGGGAGCCGGAGCATCGTCTGAACACACTGCTTCCCTGGATCGCACACATCAGGGAGATCGGATGCAATGCGCTGTATATCGGCCCGCTTTTTGAGTCGGTCGGACATGGGTATGAGACTACGGATTATAAAAAGCTGGACAGCCGTCTTGGGACAAACGAAGATCTGGCCGGTTTTGTGGCAGAATGCCATAAGCAGGGGATCAAGGTGATATTGGACGGTGTATTTAACCATACCGGGCGAGATTTTTTTGCATTCCAGGACATCAAGAAGAACCGGGAAAATTCTGCATATAAGGACTGGTACTGCAATGTAAATTTCTGGGGAAATAATTCCTTCAACGATGGTTTTTCTTATGAGAACTGGGGAGGTTATGATTTGCTTGTCAAGCTGAATCAGCATAACCCTGCGGTGAAGGATTATATCTGCGATGTGATCCGATTCTGGGTCAGCGAATTTGATATTGACGGCATCCGCCTGGATGCGGCGGATGTGCTGGACTTTAACTATATGCAGGCGCTCCGTTATACAGCCAATGAAGTGAAGCCGGATTTCTGGCTGATGGGCGAGGTGATCCACGGCGATTATACCCGCTGGGTCAATGAAGGGACTCTGCATTCCGTGACCAATTATAATCTGCACAAGGCGCTTTATTCGGGGCATAACGAGCATAATTACTTTGAGATCGCACACACGGTAAAACGTCTTTATGGCATGGGAGGAAACCGTCCGGACGGATTGAAGCTCTACAATTTTGTGGATAATCATGACGTGGAGAGGATTTATACAAGGCTGAACAACAAGGCGCATTTTACACCGGTCCATATCCTGCTCTATACACTACCGGGAGTTCCGTCCGTTTATTATGGTTCCGAATTTGGAATTGAGGGAAGAAAAGAAAGATTTTCAGACGATTCCCTGCGCCCGGCTCTGGATTTGGCTGACTATGCAGACGCTGTGAAGAACAATTCCTTTACCCGGTTGATCGCTGCGCTTGGGAAGACAAGACAGAATACTCCCGCACTTTCTTACGGAGAGTATAATGAACTGCTGCTGACTAACCGCCAGTATGCATTTTCCAGAAATCATAACGGACGCTCTGTTGTCGTTACGGTCAATAATGATGACAGCGATTACACGATGACAGTTTCAGCAGGAAATGATGCGGAATACATCGGTGCATTGTCCGGAGAAAAAGTATCGGTAAATGGCGGAAGAATCACGGTGAATGTAAAAGCCAATTCCGGAGAGATCTGGATTCCTGTCACAGGGGACGGGGCGGATGCCGCAATTGACGCGGGATTTTCCGGACTGGATGTGAAGGACGCTGCGGCGGAAATAAAGCAGGCTGAGAAAATGCCTTCGGAAGAGACTGCTGAGAAGAAAGCGGTTCCGAAAACATCAGAGGAGAAAGCTGCATCAGAGCAGAAGACTGAGAAAAAGACCGTACAGTTGGACGAGCCTGACGAGAAGGATGTAGCAGAAAAGGCGCCGGAACAGAACACAGCGGGTCCGGCTTCTGATAAGAAAACGCCGGCAGCGGGCGAAAATGTGTCCGGAGCAGATGCTGCGTATACGGAAGCATTTGAAAAGGGGAAGATCGCAGGACTGCAGGAAGCGATTCTTGCAATCATGGGAAAGAATGGCCCGATCACCGATCAGATGCGTAAAGATGTCATGGACAATGTGTATCATGACTCGTTGATCAACTGGATCAAGAGCTTCCGTTAGGTATGGTACAAAAATCAATCATATGAAGCAAGAAGCCGTTCCTAATGTATTTGGGGACGGCTTTTTTAAGCGGGTATACCAATACCATTAGTTACTCGATGAATGATTCCATGCTGTACTACCCGGAAACAAGAATGTATTTTATGTCCTGAAAACAATACAACAGGATTCTTTGGTTGCTCTTCTGATAAAATAGTTTATAATGGATATAATGAAAGCAGTAAATAAAGACCAAAAAATACAAGATAAAAAGTAAACACGCAATGCCTGAAATAAGCAGGAGGGGATCGGTCATATGATTTTTAAAGGGAAGATCGGAGTATGGTTCTGGCTGCTTTTGATCGGAGTAAATATTACTCTGATCTGCGGAGGAATCCATGAAGAACTAAAAGACGGGGAAATGCTGGACCTGTTCTTTGCTTTTTTTCTTATAAATATCATCTGTGTACCCATGGTGATCAGAAATTATGTGCAGATTGATGGAGAAAAGCTGATCTTTGTGTTGGGATTCTGCAAAGACTATATGAAGATTGAAGACATTACGGAGGTATACAGGACGCATAATCCGATTGCTGCAGGGGCGCTGTCGTTGGACCGGGTTGTCATTAAAGCGAAAAGGCAGGAGTGGGTGATCTCTATTCACGGAAAAGAGCAGCTCTTTCATGAATTAAAAGTGAGAAATCCGAAGATTCAGATCCGAAAATCCACAGCATCGGGGAGGGAATGATATGTATCGGATTGCTGTATGTGATGATGATATTCAGATGCGAAGATTCATATGTTCTGCCGTTGAGGAGACCGGGATTGCCTGTACTGTGAAGGAATTTTCAAATGGAGCCGAGCTTCTTCATGATGATAGCAGGTATGACATTTTCTTTCTGGATATTGATATGCCTTTGGTCAATGGGATTGATGCCGCCAGACAGATCCGCCGGAAGGACCGGAAGGCAAAGATCATCTATGTTACGGGATATCAGGATTATATGCAGCGTTCCTTTGCGGTCCATCCGTTTTCCTTTCTTGTCAAGCCAGTGAAAAAGGGAACGATCATCAGGCAGCTCCGGGAAGCAGTTTTGTACAGCCGTGAGGAAGAGGGTGCGGTTACACTGCGGCTGGAGACGACCCAGGGGCTGGAGGAGATCGTGGTACCGGATCTCTTTTATCTGGAATACCAGAGCCGTAAGCTTCGCCTTGTGATGAAGCATGAGGAACGGATGATCCGCGGAAAGATCTCGGAGTTTTCGGAAAGGCTGGCGCCTTACGGCTTTGCCTCTCCCCATAAAAGTTTTATTGTGAACCTGTATCATGTGAAGGCGATCCGGGGATATGATATTATGATGATGAACGGGGATCTGGTTCCGCTCTCTCAGAAACGTTCTGCGGAATTTCGCGGTCTGCTGGGAAAATACCAGGCGGACCGGTTATGAATGGAGGGCGGAGAAAATGAGCTGGGTAGAATTCGGTATATGGAACGGAATCCTCATGTGCATGGAAACGGTTGTGCTTGCCCTCTGCACCTGGTTTTTCTTGAGAGGTACAGGGCAGGACAGGGATGAAAAAAAGAAACTGCGTTGGGGCGCTGCCGTTCTGTATTGGATGGGGCTTGCGGGAATCACCTTCGGATTTCAGGACAGCAGATCCATTGATTTGATTCTTCTGGCGTATATGGTTTTCATGACAATGCTGACAGGACGCCAGTTGTACAACCGCAGGCGCATATACCAGTTTTATTATTTTCTGTTTCCTGTGACCATGGCGGCCGCCCGGATTTTTGTCATCTACATGGTGTTTGCCTACATGAGTTCCAGGTGGGGGAGTATGATCTTTGACTACGCTCTGACAAATACCGCTTTGGTGATCAGGCAGTTGACAGAGATCCTCCTGACCGGAGCCTGGGCGGTAGTGCTGAACCGTAAGAAATATGAAAATGTGAAAGGGATTCAGTTCGCGGGACTGTTTCTGGCTCCGGCAGTCAGTGTATTCATCATCTTTTCGCTGATCTATACCGGGGATGTGTTTGTGCAGCTGTATGGAGCATTTTTGATTCTCCTGAATATTTTGGCATTGGTCGTTATGAACCTTTATATCTGGTATTTATTCTCTTATCAGTCAAAAAATAAGAAGCTGAGAGCAGAACTGGAGATTCGGAAAAAGCAGAGTGAGATGCTGTATCAGTATTATGAGAAGGTAGAGCAGAGATATCAGTATTCCCGGAAGATGATCCATGATATGAGAAATCATCTCCAGGCAATTGAAGCCCTGCAAGAGCAGGATGCAGACAAAGGAAAGGAATATGTAAGAAATATGCGCCAGATGCTGGATAATCTCGGAATCGTAAACTATACGGATAACAGGATGCTCAATATCATATTGAATGATAAGGCGGAAGAAGCGAAAAAGAGCGGGATCGGGATGGAGATTCGGATCGGTGAGATCCGTCTGGAACATATCCGGGATATGGATATGACGACCATATTTGCAAATCTGCTGGATAATGCCCTGGAAGCGGCAGAGCAGGCGGAAGGGAAACGGACGATACGGGTGCAGGCAGATACATTTCATGAGTTTACGGTGGTGAAGATCCGTAATTCGATGCCCTGTGCCGGCGGGGGAACAAAGGCGGAAGCTTCGGCAATGGAAGTGTGTGCCGCAGCCGGCGGCTTAGAAAAGCCAGACGTTCAGTTCATGAGTTTGGAGGACGCCGGCCAGACGGAACCGGGGATAGATGGATTGGAGCAGAAAGAAAAAAGGGGGAGGAAAAGCCATATGGGGATCGGCCTGGAAAATGTACGGCATACCCTGGAGAAATACGAGGGAGGAATGATGACGGAAGTTCTGGGAGGGGAGTTCGTTGTGAGTCTTACCATTCCGGTATAAAAAGAAGAATATGAGATTTTGCGGCAGACTGAAAGGAGGGAGTGTTAACTGTTTGCTTGGTGTTAAACTGGTTATACGATAGGAAAGGATAATCTATGAAAAAGAAAATGATCAGAATGATGACAGGGATGTGTATTCTGGCAGGGCTGCTTTTTGGATGCGCAGGGAGCCAGCGCCTTTCGGACAATTTTGACGAGGCGGAGGTGAAGGAGGCGGCAAAAAATATAATCGAAATCCTGAACAGCGGAGAAGTTGAGGGCCTGGTGGACGAACAGTGGAATGCGGTAATGAAGGGTGCGGTTGATGCAGAAATGCTCGAAGACCAGATCTTGCCGATCGTGGAAGAGCTTGGTGAGTTTGAAGGCTTTGACAAAGAAGCAGTTACCGGAAGTAAAGATCCGGATACGGAGCAGGAATTTGCAGTAGCTGTGATTAAGGCAAAATACGAGAAACGTAAGGCACAGTTTACGATTTCGTTTGATGAAGATATGAAGGTGGCCGGATTTTTTATCAAATAGTCTAAGGCATAAAAGAGAGGAGGGGATACTTTGGAAGCTGTTATATGTTCCTGTATTGCAGGAAGTGTCTTTTTTTGGATCATAGCGGCCGTATTTGCGGTTCTGAAAGGAAAGGCCGCAATTTTGATCAGCGGATTTAATACGATGCCGAAAGAGCAGAGAGAAAAGTATGACAGACAGCGGATGAGCAGAGATATGCGAAATGTGTCTGCTCTGTGGGCAGCTATGCTGGGTGCAGGGGGTGTGTTGGCGTATCAGTTTTCATCCGCAGGCATCGCGGCTATATCAATCGCAGCTGTGTTGATTTTGTTCTTTCGCGAAGTACATCTGGACGAAGAGAAGGCATTTGGAAAATACAAACTGAAATAGGATCAGGTATTTTGATCAGAATGGACATAGAAAAGTGGCTGTGGGCAAAAAGTATTCCAGCTGTGCGGTTGGAAAGTATTTTCCTACAACCACTTTTTCAATCCTGCCGCGTATCAGACTGCAGCCATCTTTTTCAACAAAACTTCTATATCGATCGGCTTGGTCAGAAAGTCATTCATCCCACTTTCCAGTGCCAGATTCCGGTCCTCCTGGAAGGTATTGGCCGTACAGGCATAGATCTGAACAGACTGCGCGTCTGTCCGGTCCAGCTTCCGAATCTCAAGGGATGCCTCGCAACCGTCCATGACGGGCATCTGCATATCCATAAGGATGATCCCAAATTCTCCGATCTCAGATTCCCGGAACAATTCCACCGCCTCCCGGCCGTTTCGCGCATGGGCAGTCTCAAAGCCTTCCATGGACAGAATCTCGATAAGGATCTCCGCATTCAGCTCCACATCCTCGGCTACCAGGATCTTGCACGGTCCGGGTGCCTTCTGCTCACGCAGAGAATCGTCTGCAGTTCCGTTTTCCGCAGCTTCCTTCAGATAGTCAGGAACGTCTTTTACAATGACAGAGGGAACCGTTACGGTAAAGGTACTCCCCGCATACAATTCACTTTCAACGGTAATGTCGCCGCCCATGGCGTTTGCCAGCAGCTTGCTGATGGGCATGCCCAGTCCGGTTCCGGTGATTCCGCTGGTGTTTTGGTTCTGCTCCTGACTGAATGTATCGAAAATCTTACCGATATAGTCTCTGGACATTCCGATTCCCGTATCCTGACAGCAGTAAAAAGTCATGACATGCATATCATCGGTCTTTTCCTGACGGACCGACAGACGTATGGACCTGCCTGCCGGCGTAAACTTGGCGGCATTGCCTACGATATTCATCAGGATCTGTTTGATCCGGGTGTCATCTCCCTCAATGCAGGGCTCAATCACATCTTTTTCTACGATAAATTCCACCCCGCGGCTGCGGATGTTGTCAGCCTGCATGGCTGCAATCTCATCCACCAGAGCATCTACCATCATCGGCTCGTTGATGATATCCACCTTACCGGCCTGGAGTTTTGACATATCCAGAACGTCATTGACCAGGGACAGGAGATACTGTGCCGTACTGTGCGACTTCCGAAGCCATTCCATGATCTGCGGCCGCCGGCCGCTGTCGTCAATATGCATCATGATCAAGTGATTCATACCGATCAGGCCGTTCAGCGGAGTACGGATTTCATGGCTCATATTGGAAAGGAACTCTTTTTGGGATTTTTCCTTTTCCGAAGCACGGATTGTCTTTATCTGATAACGCATCACGATCAGAAGCATAGTGAGTATCGTCAGGATACTGATGACCAGCATGATCATGCTCATAGTAAAAAATGTCCGGGTCTGTTCCCGAAATACGGCTTCGTTGACAGACATGATAAAATACAGCCGGATTTTTTCATCGAAGGGGATAAAATAAAACAGTTCTTTGTATTTTTCTCCGATATGGGAGTGATAAAAGGCAAAGGTCTCATGGGCCGCAAATTTTTTGGCAACCTCTTCATTTGTCAGCTCGGAATCCCTGGATTCAGACAAATGCATAAACAGGTTATTTTGTTCATTCTGGTATGCTTTTTTATTAATATCTACGATATAGTTCCCTTCCATATCAATCAGAGCGCTGTGGCCGCGGCTTTCGCCGTTTTTGGTGAAACAGTCGATCACCATTTTATCCTGGATGGATGAGATATCGTTTATTCCGACCATGGCGTACATCCGGATGCCGTCCAACTGAAAATCATCCAGACGGATCCCATAGAGTATGCTTTCCCGGATCGAATCCCCGCTTTCGTTTTCCTCATCAAGCCGGGTCACAAAGCGGTCGTTGCCGTTTGCAAAATAGGTCATAAAATTTGGATATTTTGTCATAGCTTCCGGAGAAAAGATTTCATATCCGTCCGTGTAGACCGTTCCGTCTTCTGCTACCAGGCAGAGACGCGTAAAGTCGCCCACAGTGCATTCCAGATCCAGATGTTCCTGCATTTCCGCGGTGGTTCTGCAGTCGTACCCGGCAAAACGCTCCTGAATCTCATAGAGATCCGTCCAGCAGATCTCAATATATGCCTGGATCGTAGATTTATCATGCTCCGCAATCTCACTGATTTCACTGATAATATTATCTGAGATTGTCTGATCCAGCTGTCTGATATAAAAAAGTGTGATTACAGAGACGATCGCCAGTGTGGAAATCATCAGCACCGAATAAAAAGTCTTTTGTTTTCTTTTCATAGTTATTTCCCCCTGCGTCTCATCTACATAGAATTTTGACAGGAATTGCCGAGTGGTTAAAATTAATTTTTATCCGACAACATTATAATCATATCTCATTTTTTGAAAAAAATCTATACTTACTTGCAGGAATGGAGCAAAGAATACCTTGCATAATAAAAGGGGAGAGTCTATAATAAATAAGCAGAAAAATTGCCGGGACAGTTTTTCTGGAGCAGCGCCGTATCTGCAGACAGGCGGATACGTATATTTTAGAGATAAGAGGTACATGCGATGATAAGAATCGGTATTTTAGGGTATGGCAATCTGGGCAGAGGCGTGGAATGCGCCGTCAGGCAGAATTCGGATATGGAACTGGCGGCAGTCTTTACCCGCAGGGATCCGGTAGATGTGAAGATTCTGACAGAAGGAGCGTGTGTGTGCGGCATATCCGAAGCGCCGGATTGGAAGGACAGGATTGATGTAATGATCCTGTGCGGCGGGAGCGCGACGGACCTTCCCGAACAGACTCCGGTCTATGCAGAGTTGTTCCATGTGGTAGACAGCTTCGATACACATGCAAGGATTCCGGAGCATTTTGCAAGGGTGGACGAAGCGGCGAAAAAAGGTGGAAAGGTGGGAATCATATCCGTGGGCTGGGATCCGGGAATGTTTTCTCTGAACCGCCTGTATGCCAATGCCATCCTTCCGAACGGTAAGGATTATACGTTCTGGGGAAAGGGCGTCAGTCAGGGGCATTCTGATGCCGTCCGCAGGGTAGCGGGCGTGAAAGATGCTAAACAGTACACGATTCCGGTAGATGCCGCGCTGGAATCTGTCAGAAAAGGAGAGAATCCGGACTTGTCTACCCGTCAAAAGCACACGAGAGAGTGCTTTGTAGTGCTGGAAGAAGGGGCGGACGCGGCGAAGGTGGAAGAAGAAATCAAAGCCATGCCGAATTATTTTGCAGATTATGACACAACGGTGCATTTTATCAGCCAGGAGGAGCTGGAGAAAGACCACGGCGGGATCCCTCACGGCGGCTTTGTACTGCGCAGCGGAAGGACCGGCTGGAAGGAGGAGAACAGCCATCTGATCGAATACAGCCTGAAGCTGGATTCTAATCCGGAATTTACGGCCAGTGTCCTTGCGGCATATGCCAGGGCGGCATACCGGCTCGGCTCGGAAGGAGCGAGCGGCTGTAAGACCGTATTTGACATTGCGCCGGCGTATCTGAGTCCCAAGGACGGGGCAAAATTGCGGGCAGATCTTTTGTAGAAAAGGTCATTTGCGGGGTAATACATGACTTGTATGAGTATAAAAGGAGGAATCGAAAAATGACGATCGAGCGTGTAGAGAATATGGCCGGAGGAGAAGGTCATGTGATCATTAAAAAGCTTCTGGGTGAAAAGGAACTGAACGGGAAATGCAGGCTTTATGCGGAGGTAACTCTGGAAAAGGGCTGTTCTTTGGGATATCATGTGCACCATAACGAAAGCGAGACTTACTATATTCTTTCGGGAGAAGGGGAGTATGATGATAACGGAAGTACGCGTCCGGTAAAAGCAGGCGACGTGACGTTTACGCCGAATGGCTGCGGACACGGACTGAAAAATACGGGGCTGGAAGACCTGGTATTCATGGCCCTGATCATCCTGGATTAAAGATGCTGTTTGAGCTTGTGTGAAAATTCATTCTCACAATCACCGCCGCAGGCGCGAGTGTGCGTTAAGACGCACACTTTTTATATGCAATAAATGATCGTCCGGCCGTTTCGAACGACTGACGAAATGACCGGGCGGTGGGGGCGGTGATAGATTACAGGCTGTATTTCCGAAACAGGCAGGAAATCACGCCTGCGGCACACAGGCCGAACAGGATGTTGTGCATGGAACCGAATACATCCAGGGCCCCCCGGATTCCCTGGAGAGATTCGAACTGATCGGGAATCCAGTTATTGACCAGGAAAGCGCCGTAGGAGCAGATGTAAATAAAAAAGAATGAGAACATCCCCCTGCCCACATCTTCTTTGTAATATCCGGCCCCGTCGTACACACGCACCCTTGTCATGGCCCAGAGCGCGGAGAACAGTTCGAATACGATAAAGAATGCGGCCACGGCAAAATAGGATGCCAGGACCAGGGTATAATTCTGGGAGACGACCGCATTTTCAATATCGCCGTAGGGCGCGCTTCCCCGGAGAAAATTGTAGGCCATAAATCCGGTGATGGCCAAAATCAGGATTACGGACAGGTTCCGGAAGATTGTCTGGGAGATCCGGTATACGGTCCTCCCCCCTTTTTTGATCGGGGCGGCGATCGGAGTCTGGCCGTTCCTCCTCCGCCTGGCATGGACTGTAGGTATGGGATCCCGGTAATCACTTCGGTTTCTGCGCCTCCGGTCATTTCCGGGGCTGTCATAGTCATCAGCTTCGTAATCATCATACTCGTCATAATAACCGTCATAGCCGTCATCCGGATCCTCGATGGACAGGTCGTAACGGCTGCTGCCCCGTAAGCGAGGCATTGGCTGCGTCGCCGTCCCGGTCCCTGCGCCGCTGCGGGCTGCATCATCACTCTCCGGATCCACTTTATATTTAGAGGAAATATCTTCTTCATAAGTTACTTCAAAATCGTCACTGAACTCATAAGAGCTTTTAGGGGGTTTACGCATAATGACTCCTTTCATCATTTCTGGAAATCCATTTCAGGATGAAACATATCTTATCACAAAGCAGATGGATTTTCCAACGTTTTTTATTTTAAATCCTATTTCTGGCAAAATCAACGTTAATGTTTTCATCAACAAAGTTTTGAAACAGTTCCTTCATGAAGCATTGACCTGAGACTCTGATAGACGTATAATAATAGCGCACGATGTAACATCCGGCAGGGAGCAGATCTGCCTTCCTGTTCGTAGCAGTTACGCAAAAAAAACAGAAAAGGAGTGGAACTATGGCAATTTTAGTAGCAGGAGGAGCAGGATACATCGGAAGTCATACCTGCGTGGAGCTTTTGAACAGAGGTTATGAAGTTGTAGTCATTGACAATCTTTACAATTCCAGCGAAGTTGCTCTGGAGCGTGTAGAGGAGATCACAGGAAAGTCATTGAAATTCTACAAAGGTGATATATTGAGCCGGGAAGACCTGGAGAAGATTTTTGAAAACGAAGAGATTGAGGCTGTGATCAATTTTGCAGGACTCAAGGCGGTCGGAGAATCCGTGGCCAAGCCGTGGGAATATTATCATAACAACATCAGCGGTACGTTGATCCTGTGCGATGTGATGCGAAAGCATGGCTGCAAGAACATGATCTTTAGTTCTTCCGCTACCGTATACGGAGATCCGGCGGAAATCCCAATCACGGAGAAATGTCCGAAGGGACAGATCACCAATCCATACGGACAGACGAAGGGAATGCTGGAGCAGATTCTGACAGACCTGCATGTAGGGGATCCGGAATGGAACGTAATGCTGCTTCGTTACTTCAATCCGATTGGGGCTCATGAGTCCGGAAGAATTGGGGAAGATCCGAAAGGAATCCCAAACAATCTGGTTCCTTACATTGCTCAGGTTGCAGTTGGCAAGCTGAAATGTCTGGGAGTCTTCGGGGACGACTATGAGACACATGACGGTACAGGAGTCCGTGACTACATCCATGTAGTAGACCTGGCAATCGGCCATGTAAAGGCAATTGAGAAAATGCGTACAGAGGAAGGCAAGGGCGTCCATATTTACAATCTTGGGACAGGCGTAGGCTACAGCGTACTGGATGTGGTGAAGGCATACGAAAAGGCATGTGGCAAGGAGATTCCCTATGAGATCAAACCGCGCCGGGCAGGAGATATTGCGATGTGCTACTGCGATGCGGCGAAGGCAAAGGAAGAGCTGGGCTGGGTTGCGGAACGCGGCGTAGAAGAGATGTGTGCAGATTCCTGGAGATGGCAGTCCAACAATCCGGACGGCTACAGAAGCTGACAGAGGAAATCTTACGACGTTACAGTTCACGGCCTAACCGGCCAGATGCCATGCAGCAGGGTGCAAGGCACCGTGAACAGTAACCTTACGACGGCAGGATATAGGTAAAAAAATTTCCAACCCACTTATCCATTTGCAAAAATCGTGCTGACGTACTCTTACGTCTGCTAACGCAGCTGCTTTTTGCTCATTAATAAGTGGGTTGCTGATTCGATAGGTTATTTTTATTGTAATAAATGGCATGAAAATGACCTATCGAATCGCAACCGCACAGCTGGAAAAATTTTTTATATTGACAAGCGTATTCAAACTTGTTATGATAGAAAAACAGAACGCACTCTGTTTTTCGAGAGAATAATTTAAACTGGTCAGAATACTGTTACCGGAATAACCAATCCCTCTGATTGCCGAGGACATTTGCCGGGCTGACCATTCTGATTAAGAAAGTGAGATAATATATGAGAAGACAGGTATATTCTCTGCTGGTGGATAATAATCCGGGCGTCCTGAGCAGGATTGCTGGATTGTTCAGCCGGCGGGGCTACAGTATTGACAGCATAACGGCAGGCATGACGGCGGATTCCAGATTCACCAGGATTACGGTTGTATCATCGGGGGATGAATTGATCCTCTCCCAGATTGAGAAGCAGGTACGCAAGCTGGAAGATGTCCGGGAGATCAAGCTTCTCAGGGACGACGAGGCGGTGTACCGGGAACTGATCATGGTGAAGGTGCGTGCGGACGCAAAGCAGCGGCCGGAGGTGCTCTCGATTGCCGATATTTTCCGTGCGAAGATCGTGGATGTGGAACCGGAGTCTATGATGATCGAACTGACCGGAGACCAGTCCAAGCTGGAAGCCTTTTTAAACCTGCTGGCCGGATATGAGATACTGGAGCTTGCGAGAACCGGGATTACGGGATTGTCCAGAGGGATCAAGGACGTTACATATCTGGAATGAGGAACCGCAGAAGAAAGTATTCACTGTGCCCGGTACCTTGTTGCGCGGCATCCGGCCGATACTGCGCTGGATGGACAGGCACACGTACAACTGGATAGCTAAAGGCTTTATAAGCCTTTAACTGATATAAAAGATCACGATGTCCGGCAGAGATACAGGCCGGCAGAAGAAACAGGAGGAATTTCAAAATGTCAGCAAAAATTTATTATCAGGAAGACTGTAATCTTTCCATGCTCGAAGGAAAGACCATTGCCATCATCGGATATGGCAGCCAGGGACATGCGCATGCCCTGAACCTGAAGGAATCCGGATGCAATGTCATTATCGGGCTGTATGAAGGGAGCAGATCCTGGTCCAAGGCAGTAGAGCAGGGATTTGAAGTGTTTACCGCGGCAGAGGCGGCGAAGAAAGCAGATATTATCATGATCCTGATCAATGATGAGAAGCAGGCTGCCATGTACAAAAATGATATTGAGCCAAATCTGGAAGAAGGGAACATGCTCATGTTTGCCCATGGGTTTAATATTCATTTCGGACAGATCGTACCGCCGAAGAATGTGGATGTGACCATGATCGCTCCGAAGGGGCCGGGACATACGGTAAGAAGCGAATATCAGGTTGGAAAAGGTGTTCCCTGTCTGGTTGCGGTAGAACAGGATGCTACCGGCAAGGCGCTGGATAAAGCGCTTGCCTACGCGGCAGGTATCGGCGGAGCAAGAGCCGGCGTACTGGAGACCACTTTCAGGACAGAGACAGAGACAGACCTGTTCGGCGAGCAGGCAGTTCTTTGCGGCGGTGTGTGCGCATTGATGCAGGCAGGCTTTGAGACATTGGTGGAAGCAGGATATGATCCGAGAAATGCTTACTTCGAATGTATTCATGAGATGAAGCTGATCGTGGATCTGATCTACCAGTCCGGTTTCGCGGGAATGAGATATTCTATCTCCAACACTGCGGAGTATGGTGATTATATCACAGGCCCGAAGATCATCACAGATGAGACCAAGAAGACTATGAAGAAGATTCTGGCAGATATCCAGAGCGGCGCGTTTGCGAAGGACTTCCTGCTAGATATGTCTGAAGCAGGAGGACAGGCTCATTTCAAGGCAATGCGCAAGCTGGCTTCCGAGCATCCGTCAGAGAAGATTGGGGAAGAGATCCGCAAGCTTTACAGCTGGAGTGACGAGGACAAACTGATCAATAACTAAGATAAGAACAGCAGACCGGCTGCGGCCTGCTGTTCGTCTGTTATAATAAGGAAAATTCGGAGAAGCTTCCTGGTTGAACAAAAAAGACATACGCCATGACGGAAGCGTATGTCTTTTATCTCTCAGTCAATATCTATTCTTAAGCAATGCCGTTGACAGCCTTGGTCAGACGGGAAATCTTTCTGGAAACGGTATTCTTGTGATATACACCCTTTGTCCCAGCTTTAGAAATCTCAACGATGGCAGCCTTCAATGCTGTCTTAGCTGTCTCTGCGTCCTTCTGCTCGATTGCTGTCTCTACCTTCTTGACAGCAGTCTTCACTCTGGACTTGATCGCTTTATTTCTGGCAGCTTTTGTCTCGTTTACCAAAATTCTCTTCTTAGCAGATTTAATGTTAGCCAACCTGTACACCTCCAAATCACAAAATATTCAAAATAGAGTTACGCTTCACAGTCTGTGAATGATAACAAAATACAGACAAATCATAAAATCCGCCTGTAAATCATCCCGCTGGATTCGGACACGGACGTACCAACGGAACATACTCACTTATTTTATGCCAACTGTCAAAAGATGTCAATACATATTTCTCAAAATATTGTAAAAACTAGTTCTTATCGCAGCGACATAAAAAATAGTAACTTAAAATCAGTTATTATTCGCAGTCTTATAAGAATAAGTAGAGTGAGGGAAAGAGCATGTTAGAGAAATATAGTGTGCGTACAGATCTTGCGCTGGAGGAGAAGGAACGGTTTGAATCAGACAATGTGGAGATTTCCGGAGTGGTATTGGAGGAAGAATACGACAAAGAACGGGAAATCCGGATCACCCGTGTCAAGGTGGAGACAGAAAACGGGGCAAAGACCATGGGGAAGCCGGTGGGCGTCTATCTGACTATGGAGGCGCCGAATATGGCGGTGCCGGACGAGGATTACCACAGGGAAGTGTCGGTAAAGCTTTCTGAATATATTGAAGAACTGATCCAGGGCAGGTCATTGGATACGGACGACCTGTCGGTCCTCGTAGTGGGCTTAGGGAACCGGCAGGTGACGCCGGATGCACTGGGGCCTTATGTGGCAGATAATCTGTGCGTGACCCGGCATATCGTGAAGGAATACGGAAAATATGCCATGGGGATAGAGCATGCACGCCTGGTCAGCGCAATCGTACCCGGTGTCATGGGACAGACGGGAATGGAAACACTGGAAATTGTAAAAGGGGTGGTGGACGAGACGAAGCCGGACCTGGTGATCGCAATTGACGCGCTGGCAGCGAGAAACACCAGAAGATTAAACCGGACGATCCAGATTGCGGACACAGGTATTCACCCGGGATCCGGAGTGGGAAACCATAGAAACGGGCTCACAAAAGAGTCTGTGGGAGTTCCGGTGATAGGAATCGGCGTGCCGACGGTCGTGGATGCGGCGACCATCGCCAATGACACCATGGAAAATCTGATTGACGCGCTGGAATCCTCAGAAATACTCAAAGGCGTTGGGGACGTTTTAAGGACTTACAACAGCGCGGAAAAATACGAACTGGTAAAAGAACTCATTTCTCCGCATTTGAACGGCATGTTCGTGACCCCGAAGGATGAGGACGAGCTGGTGAAGCAGATTAGCTATACGATTTCCGAAGCATTGAATATGCTTTTTACGAATAAAGAGGAGGGGTAAGGAATAAGGTAAAAAGGAGGGCGGTGTCGCTGTGGTTTGTGTCTGTCCGGGGACAAACCGCGGCGAACAGTCACCTGGTATATCTGCTCAGGTGTTCTTGCGCTGTTGTGCCGGTTCCCTCATTAAAGGAGGATGTATGGAAAAAGAGCGATGGAGCCGGGGGATTGCGGCAGTGCTGCTGTGCCTGGTTTTTACATATATGATCATAGATACCGCAGGAGGTACAGGCATTGGATGGGGATACCGCTGGCAGAGGGCGCTCTTTCAGAGCACGGAGCGGATGTATCTGCCGGGGGCAGTGTATGCGGCCAGGGAGGAAAACAAGCCTGCGGTACAGTGGCTTCTGGAGCAGGCGTTTGACTGGATTCCTCTGATGGAGTATCTGGATACGAAGATCCAGTACCGGACGGTCATGGAGGATGAAGCGACCATTGCAAAAATATTGGAAAACCAGGCTGACGACGGTCATGTTGTAGATCAGAACGGAAATCCGGTGGGAGGGACAGAAGTTGTGGAGGACATCGTGCCGACACCTGGGCAGCCGGTCCTTGATATGTCTATAGAAAGGCTGCGGGACTTCGATTATCTTCTGAGTAATTTTTACACGGTAGACAGTTCCACTATGATCGGACCGGAGCAGTTAAATGCAGACGACCTGCTGGGAAGGAGCATGAAGATCGACACGAGTACACAGGGACCCAAGGTATTGGTGTTTCATACCCATTCCCAGGAAGAATTTGCAGATTCGACCCCGGGAGACCCGGCTACAAGCATCATCGGGATTGGAGAATACTTGGTACAGCTTTTGAATGCCAAGGGGATCGGCGCCATCCATGATACCGGAGTGTATGACATCATCAACGGGCAGTTGGACCGGAGCAATGCCTATGAGAATGCGGAGGCTTCTATCCGTCCAATCCTGGATGCCAATCCAACGGTAGAGGTGGTGATCGATCTGCATCGGGACGGCGTGGCGGAAGGCACCCATCTGGTAACGGAGGTGGATGGAAAGCCAACGGCAAAGATCATGTATTTTAACGGACTGAGCCGTACAAGGACCAATGGGGATATAGAGTATCTGTATAATCCGTATATTCAGGATAATCTGGCATTTTCCCTGCAGATGCAGCTTGCGTCTGAGAGCATGTATCCGGGATTCGCGCGGCATATCTACCTGCGGGGATATCGGTACAACCTGCATCTGATGCCGAAGTCGCTCTTGATCGAAGCAGGAGCACAGACCAATACGGTAGAGGAAATGCGAAATGCCATGGAGGTGCTGGCAGAGACGCTGCATCAGGTACTTATGTGAAGGCGACTTCTCAATGGGCTGGATGCATGCAACCGCTATTTTACCGGCCGGATGCCTTGCAGCAAGGTGCAAGGCACCGTGAACAGTAACTTGTATTCAGTAAATCATATGACCAATGATAAAAAAGACTTGCAATATACCCTGTGGGGGTATATAATATAAATGCAAACACAAAGGACGCCATTATGGGTATACCTTGTGAAACGGCCGAATGGCCATAAAGGGATGCCTTTGGGATTTAAAGTAATGGAAATTTTGTTTTTATATCATATTCGGAAGGAAAGCTTAAAAAAGCAGACAGGTGAAAAGGTTATTTATGGAAGAGAAATGTACAAAGGATACTTTGCCGGAAAAGAGCAGTGTATGCTGCGGGACGGAGAAGCAGTGCGGCCATAAAACAAAAGAACGTTCGGATAAGGAGTATAAAGATCTGGTCCACCGTCTGAACCGGATTGAGGGCCAGGTACGGGGATTGAAACGGATGCTGGAGACGGATGCCTACTGTACGGATATCTTGGTGCAGGTATCGGCAGTGAATGCGGCGCTGAACAGCTTTAACAAGGTGCTGCTGGCGAACCACATCCGGACCTGCGTGGCAGAGGATATCCGGGCAGGCAAGGACGAGACGATCGATGAACTGGTGGCGACACTGCAGAAGTTGATGAAGTAAGCAGATGACTATGCGGGGGCCCTTGGGTATACCTTGTGAAATGGCCGGATGGCCATAAAGGGGTGCTCTTGGGTATACATTTTAGAATTGCGAAGGAGGAAGGATATGGAACAATATACGGTAACCGGAATGAGCTGCGCAGCCTGCAGCGCCAGAGTGGAAAAAGCCGTAGGCGGTCTGCCGGGAGTACAATCCTGTTCGGTGAGTCTGCTGACGAATTCTATGGGGGTGGAAGGATCCGCTTCCGCGTCCGATGTGATCGCGGCGGTAGAAGCGGCAGGATACGGAGCATCGGTAAAGAATGCGGAGACAAAATCTCAGGGAAATATAACAGCAGCGGCAGAGGAAGAATTTTTAAAGGATCATGAAACTCCGGTCCTAAAAAGGCGGCTGACTGCGTCGCTGATCTTTCTGATTCCATTGATGTACGTGTCCATGGGGCATATGATGTGGAATTGGCCGATACCTCTGTTTCTGGCGGGCAATCATGTGGCTATGGGTCTGATACAGCTTTTATTTACAGGGATCATTATGATCATTAATCAGAAGTTTTTTATCAGCGGTTTCCGGGGGCTGCTTCATCGGACTCCCAATATGGATACTTTGGTTGCTCTCGGGGCTGGAGCTGCGTTTGTGTACAGCACCTATGCACTGTTTGCGATGACGGACGCGCAGATGAAAATGGATACGGCGGGGGTCATGTCCTACATGCATGAATTTTATTTTGAATCCGCGGCTATGATTCTGACGCTGATCACAGTGGGAAAGATGCTGGAAGCACGTTCCAAGGGAAAGACCACAGACGCATTGAAGAATCTCATGAAGCTGGCGCCCAAAACCGCTGTGATCCTGCGGGACGGCACGGAGACAGAGGTGTCCATTGACCAGGTTCAGAAAGGGGATGTCTTTGTGGTACGTCCGGGGGAGAATATCCCGGTGGACGGAATGGTGCTCGAAGGCAGCAGCGCGGTGAACGAGTCGGCTTTGACGGGAGAGAGCATTCCTGTGGATAAGGCGGAAGGGGACGCTGTGTCAGCTGCCACCTTGAACCAGTCTGGTTTTTTAAAATGCCAGGCTACCAGGGTTGGGGAGGATACCACACTTTCCCAGATCATCCAGATGGTCAGCGATGCGGCGGCTACGAAAGCACCCATAGCCAAGGTGGCGGACAAGGTTTCGGGTGTGTTTGTCCCATCGGTGATCTTCATTGCGCTGGTGACAATTCTGGTATGGCTGATCGCAGGGGAAGGAATCGGATTCGCTTTAGCGAGAGGGATTTCGGTGCTGGTCATCAGCTGCCCTTGTGCATTGGGACTGGCAACTCCGGTCGCGATCATGGTGGGAAATGGTGTGGGAGCCAAAAACGGAATCATGTTCAAGACTGCGGTTTCCCTGGAAGAGACCGGGAAGACGGAGATTGTTGCGCTGGATAAGACGGGAACTATTACCAGTGGAGAGCCGAAGGTGACGGACCTGGTGCCGGCAGAAGGAATTTCAGAGTCAGAGCTTTTAGAGCTGGCTTATGCATTGGAGCAGAAGAGCGAGCATCCCCTTGCAAGGGCAATCCTGGCGGAGGCGGAAGAACGCGGGCTGAAAGCATGGGAAGTCTGCGACTTTGAGGCGCTTCCTGGAAATGGACTGTCAGCGGTGCTGAAAGGTTTTGGAGGATGGATTAAGGAAAAGAGCGGAGAAAGCGGACCGCAAGAGGAATCATCCCAGAAAGCAGATACAAAGGACCTTATTTTGAAAGGTGGGAATCTGAACTTTATCAGTCGGTATGCCCAGATAACAGATGCCATGCGGCAGAAAGCAGAGCATCTGGCGGAAGAAGGAAAAACCCCGCTGTTTTTCAGCAGCAACGGCCAGCTTGCGGGGATTATCGCGGTGGCGGATGTGATTAAGGAGGACAGCCCCAGGGCCATCAAAGAGCTCCAGAATATGGGCATCCAGGTCGTTATGCTGACGGGGGATAATGAACGGACTGCGAAGGCCATCGGAAAACAGGCCGGAGTGGACGAGGTGATCGCGGGAGTTCTTCCGGACGGAAAGGAAAGTGTGATCCGATCTCTGAAGAGAAAAGGAAAAACGGCAATGGTGGGCGACGGCATCAACGACGCGCCGGCGCTGACAAGGGCTGATATGGGGATTGCCATCGGGGCCGGAACGGATATTGCGATCGACGCGGCGGATGTGGTTTTGATGAAGAGCCGTCTGAGCGATGTGCCTGCTGCCATCCGTCTGAGCCGTGCCGCATTGCAGAACATCCATGAAAATCTGTTTTGGGCATTTTTCTACAATGTGATCGGGATTCCGCTGGCAGCAGGAATCTGGTTCCCGATCTTTGGGCTGAAATTAAATCCTATGTTTGGAGCGGCGGCGATGAGCCTGTCCAGCTTCTGCGTGGTGACCAACGCACTGCGGCTGAACTGGTTTAAAATACATGATACAAAGAAAGACAAAAAAATCAAAGCAAAAAGAAAACAGGAGGTAACAGCGATGGAAAGAACGATGAAGATTGAAGGGATGATGTGCGGACACTGCGAGGCAGCCGTGAAGAAATGCCTGGAGGCACTGCCGGAGGTCGATACAGCGGAGGTAAGTCATGAGGCAGGAACAGCGGTGGTGACACTGAATGCGGAGATTGCAAATGACGTGCTGAAAAAAGCGGTTGAAGATAAGGATTATAAGGTATTGGAAATCAATGGATAATGCTCATGTGCGGTATATGTAACAAAATATAAAGCTTTTTGTAAAATCATAAGGACAGCATTGCGGCTATGAAACTGCAAGTGCTGTCCTTTTGTATTTAAAATTATGAAAGAGGCAAGTTAAGGAAATGCTGTTACTGTTTACATCCTTTGGGTGCACCAGTAACAGTAATCTGCCCATTTTAAGTCGCCTTCGGCGATGGGCTGGATGCGTTACAGTTCGCGGCCGGTTGGGCCGTGAACTGTAACAAATGCTCATTAACCGTCAGCCCCTGTTAATTATGGAATAGAAAAATGTGTGTGAATATGATAGAATGATTTATAGTGATTCATGAACTCTGCACAGGAGACTGTCTGTAGGACTGTAGATGATGTAAAAATAGCTGTCTTACAGGAAAAATCCGTTGCTTTTTGCCGCATACTTTTTATAATATAAGAAAAACAGCTGTGCGGCAAGAAAACAACTACGAAAGATAGAAAACGCCAGAAGGAGAAGTGCGGAAAATGAAGATAAAAACAAAATTTGGAATCGCAATGCAGGTTTTATGTATTTTATGTCTGGCAGGATCTACTTTATATTTATTGATCGGATGGAATCAGATACCGGCGGAAGTACCGGGACATTATACTTTTTCTGGAGAAATGGATTCTATGACTGGAAAAGGCTCCCTGATCTTTCTGCTGGTGCTGAACTGGCTGATGTATCTGGGGATATCTGTACTGGAACATTTTCCGCAGGCGTGGAATACCGGCGTAAAGATTACGGCACGAAACCGTGTAAGAGTGTATCGGATCCTGTATCATATGATCGTCTGTCTGAAGCTGTCTGTAGTGCTGATCTTTTCATTTATTACAGTCTGGCACGAGAACTACTTGCCATCCTGGTTTTTTGCAGCAACACTGTTACTGCCTTTAGGGCCGATGATATTTTTCTTAGTCCAATTGTGGAGAGCCAGGTAGAGACATGGTCCGGAAGCAGTCGCAAGGAGAAAAAGGGAGGCAGGTCGATGATCTGGGAGGCAATGAATAAATCGCTGATCATAAAAAATATGAAAGCAGATTCTTATGAGGATGTTTTCAGGCAGCTTGGCGGAGCACTGATCAATGAAGGTTATGTAAAAAGCTCTTATGTAAATGCACTTTGTGCAAGGGAAAAGGAATATCCGACCGGACTGGATATTGACGGGTTCGGAGTAGCGATTCCACATACGGATGTAAGTCATGTGAAGCAAGCGGCGACAGCAATCGCAGTGCTGAAGAATCCTGTCACATTTATCCAGATGGGCAGTGAGGATGAGGAAGTCAGCGTGAAGCTGGTATTCATGCTGGCGGTAACAGAACCGGAGTCATACATGGAAGAACTGCAGAGGATTCTGTCCATCATTCAGGACAAATCCGTGTTAAATCAGATAGCAGAGGCAGAAGACGAAGAAAAGATAATTGAGATTATAAGAGAACAGGTATAAAACAGCGGAAAAAGGCTTTTGGTGGTATTGGAGTACAATCAAGAGCCTTTTTTAGTAGAATGGAATATCGTTACTGTTCACACGGTGTCGTGCACTTGCTGCACGGCATCCGGCCAATTCAGTGATGGGGCGGGCATCCGGCCCATCGCCGGGAGGCGGCTTTTCAATGGGCTGGATGCCTGCAGCCACTATTTTACTGGGCGGATGCCTTGCAGCAGGGTGCAAGGCACCGTGAACAGTAACGGAACAGTAACGGAACATCAACAACGCCGGGAAAACAACTTGAAAAACTTTTAATTCTTGTTATAATTAGGGATATCAAAAAGAAGAAAGGATAAATTTTTATAGATTTGTTTCAAAAAAGGAGAGTCTTTATGAGTAAGCAAAATACATACGATGCTGACAGCATCGCGGTATTGGAGGGGCTGGAAGCGGTCAGGAAGCGGCCGGGCATGTATATCGGCAGTGTGTCTACCAAGGGCCTGAACCATTTGATCTACGAGATCGTGGACAATGCGGTGGACGAACATCTGGCAGGCTTTTGCTCGGAGATCCGTGTTACATTGGAAAAGGACGGTTCCGCTACGGTGGAGGATAATGGCCGCGGCGTTCCGGTAGGGATGCATCAGAAAGGGATTTCTGCTGCCCGTTTGGTCTACACCACACTGCATGCAGGAGGAAAGTTTGACGATTCGGTCTATAAGACAAGCGGCGGACTTCACGGGGTGGGTTCCTCCGTGGTCAATGCCCTTTCCAGCCACATGGACGTTTGGATCAGCCGGGAAGGGGCCATTCATCACGACAAATATGAGAAAGGAATCCCGGTGATCGAGCTGGAAGAGGGGCTTCTTCCGATCGTTGGAAAGACGAGAAAGACCGGGACGAAGATTAACTTCCTGCCGGATGACACGATTTTTGAAAAGACCCGTTTTCGGGCGGAAGAGGTCAAGAGCAGAATGCACGAGACCGCCTATCTGAATCCCCGGCTGACCATCGTATTCGACGACAAACGGCCGGAATCCCCGGAGCATATTGTATTTCATGAGCCGGATGGGATCATGGGATTTATCAGGGAACTGAATCAGAAAAAAGAGGTATTGCATGATCCCATTTATTTCAAAGGAGAGTCCGAGGGCATTGAGGTGGAAGTGGCATTGCAGTATGTCAATGAATTTCATGAAAATGTGCTGGGCTTCTGCAACAATATTTTCAACTCGGAAGGCGGCACCCACCTGACCGGATTCAAGACTACCTTTACTACGGTGATGAACCAGTATGCCAGGGAACTGGGAATCCTAAAGGATAAGGATGCTAACTTTACCGGGGCGGATATCCGCAACGGCATGACAGCTATCGTATCTATCAAGCATCCGGATCCCAGGTTCGAGGGGCAGACCAAGACCAAGCTGGACAACCCGGATGCGGCCAAGGCAGCGGGAAAGGTGACCGGGGATGAGATTGTCCTCTACTTTGACCGGAACCTGGAAATCTTGAAGACCGTGCTGTCCAGCGCGGAGAAGGCGGCAAAGATCCGCAAGACCGAAGAAAAAGCCAAGACCAACCTGCTGACGAAACAGAAATATTCCTTTGACAGCAATGGAAAGCTGGCCAACTGCGAGAGCCGTGATCCAAAAAAATGTGAGATTTTTATCGTGGAGGGAGATTCTGCCGGCGGTTCTGCAAAGACGGCACGCGACCGGAATTATCAGGCTATCCTGCCTATCCGCGGGAAAATATTAAATGTAGAGAAGGCCAGCATCGACAAGGTGCTTGCAAATGCGGAGATCAAGACTATGATCAATGCTTTCGGATGCGGATTTTCCGAGGGCTATGGAAATGACTTCGATATCACGAAGCTGCGCTATGATAAGATCATCATTATGGCCGATGCAGATGTGGACGGAGCCCACATTTCCACCCTGTTATTGACCTTGTTCTACCGGTTCATGCCGGAATTGATCTATGAAGGCCATGTCTATATTGCCATGCCTCCGCTGTATAAGGCCATGCCGAAGAAGGGGGAGGAAGAGTACCTCTACGACGATGCCGCTCTGGAACGATATCGGAAAACCCATGACGGCGGTTTTACCCTGCAGAGGTACAAAGGATTGGGAGAGATGGATGCCCAGCAGCTTTGGGAAACGACTCTGGACCCGGAGAACCGGCTCTTGAAGCTGGTGGAAATTGAGGACGCAAGGATGGCATCCGGTGTCACCGAGATGCTGATGGGAACGGAAGTACCGCCGAGAAGGGCATTTATCTATGAAAATGCAACCGAGGCAGAGCTGGATATTTAATCGTGTAACTGTTCGGAGCAGGACTACGCATTGATTGCGTAATCCGCATGGAAAATAAAAATCGCAGGAGCAATCTCCATTGACGATGGCAGCCTTAATGGGATTGCATGCGTATCTGTCAGGGGACTGAACAGATATGGATAGGAGAGGACTATGAGTAGTGAACCACAGATCATCCGGACCGAGTATTCGGACCTGATGAAAAAATCATATATTGATTATGCCATGAGCGTAATCATTGCCAGGGCCCTGCCGGATGTCCGGGACGGGCTGAAGCCGGTCCAGCGCAGAACGCTCTATGATATGCATGAACTGGGCATCCGGTATGACCGGCCCTATCGAAAATGCGCACGTATCGTAGGGGACACCATGGGTAAATATCATCCTCACGGGGATAGTTCCATCTATGAGGCACTGGTGGTGCTGGCCCAGGAATTTAAGAAGGGCATGATCCTCGTGGACGGGCATGGCAACTTTGGCTCCATCGAAGGGGACGGGGCCGCGGCCATGCGTTATACAGAGGCCAGGCTTGCCAAGTTTACTCAGGAGGCATATCTGGCAGACCTGGATAAAAACGTGGTAGACTTTGGCCCTAATTTTGACGAGACGGAGAAGGAGCCCCTGGTGCTCCCGGTGCGTGTGCCCAACCTGCTGGTCAACGGTGCAGAGGGCATCGCGGTAGGGATGGCCACCAGCATTCCTACCCACAATCTGTGTGAGGTGATCGATGCGGTCAAGGCTTATATGAAAAATGACGAGATCAGCACCAAACAGCTGATGCGTTATGTGAAAGGACCGGATTTCCCCACGGGCGGGATTGTCGTGAATAAAGACGAGCTGCTGAATATCTATGAGACCGGCCAGGGAAAGATCAAGCTCCGGGGCAAGGTGGAGACCGAGGAACTCAAAGGCGGCAAAAAACAGCTTGTCATTACGGAGATTCCCTATACTATGATCGGAAGCGGGATCGGAAAATTTCTCAATGATGTGGCCGGTCTTGTGGAAACGAAAAAGACGACCGATATCGTGGACATTTCCAACCAGTCCTCCAAGGAAGGCATCCGGATCGTACTGGAACTGAAAAAGGGCGCGGATGTGGAAAATCTGAAAAATATGCTCTACAAAAAGACCAGGCTGGAGGATACCTTTGGCGTTAACATGCTGGCCGTTGCCAACGGCAGGCCGGAGACGCTGGGACTGAAAGCGATCATTGAGCATCATGTGGATTTTCAGTTTGAACTGGCTACGAGAAAATATAAGACTTTGCTTGCAAAAGAGCTGGAACGCAAGGAAGTTCAGGAAGGACTGATCAAGGCCTGCGACGTGATCGACCTGATCATCGAGATCCTTCGGGGAAGTAAGTCCGTGAAAGACGCGAGAAACTGCCTGGTCAACGGTGTTACCGATAACATCAAGTTTAAGTCCGGCATTTCCAAAAAGATGGCAGCCATGCTCCGGTTTACCGAGCGGCAGGCGACAGCAATCCTGGAAATGCGCCTGTACAAGCTGATCGGTCTGGAAATTGAGGCGCTGCAGAAGGAACACGAGGAAACTCTGAAACATATCGCGAGATATGAGGACATCCTGAATAACTATGATTCCATGTCTCAGGTAATCATGGAGGAACTTGACGCGTTCCGGAAGGAGTACGGAAGGAAACGGCGCACAGCCATCGAAAATGCAGAGGAAGCGGTATTTGAAGAGAAGAAGATCGAAGAGCAGGAAGTGGTATTTTTGATGGACCGCTTCGGTTATGCGAAAATCGTAGATGTATCTGTATATGAGCGAAACCGGGAAGCAGCGGACAGTGAGAATAAGTATATCATCCACTGTATGAACACCGGGAAGATCTGTGTTTTCACAGATATGGGCAAGATGCATCAGATTAAGGTGTTAGACCTTCCCTACGGAAAGTTCCGGGATAAGGGGACTCCTATCGACAATGTGAGCAATTATGCCAGCGCCCAGGAGCAGATCGTGATGGTCTGCGACATGGAGCAGATGCGGTACGCAAAGCTGCTCTTTGCCACCAGGCAGGGTATGATCAAGCGTGTGGAAGGCGCAGAATTTCAGGTGGCGAAGCGGACGATCGCGGCCACGAAGCTCCAGGAGGAGGACACAGTGATCTCGGTGCAGGTAGTGACTGAGAATCAGCATACTGTTCTGCAGACGAAGGGAGGCTATTTCCTGCGCTTCCCGGCATCGGAAATTCCGGAGAAGAAAAAAGGCGCCGTAGGCGTCCGGGGGATAAAGCTGCAGAAAAAAGATGAACTGGAAACGGTGTACCTGTTTGAGGAAGGGACGGAAGCGAAAGGAACATTCGGAGAGAAGGAGATCCTGCTGAACCGGTTGAAGACGGCGAAGCGGGACGGAACCGGAACGAAGAACCGGGGATAGAACGCTGCGAAGGTAGAATAAAATAAATATGAAGAGGCGCTTCAGGATGAAGTAACAGAACATTCATAAATCGAAAAGGCAGGTCATATTCCTGGTATTTCTGGGAGATGGCCTGCCTTTTTGTTTTATACACTATCATATGTATAAAGGCTGTCGGCGGTGGCTGGAATACAATACAATTTTACAAGCATGTCTATAAATTCCTTACAATCAAAAATCCAACAGGTCTTATAAAATATTTATATTAAAGGAGAATGCAGTCATGTTAAATATTTTAAGCGGCAGTGTACGGCTTTTGGAAAAGCCGGAATTTTTATGGATCCTGGAAGGGAACGAAGATCAGGTTTGCTTTGAGATCAGGATAAAAGACGCTTACGGCAGGCTCTACTGGGACAGTGGGGAGATCGTAAGCGGCAAACGGCATAATATTGTATGTGATAAAGCCTTGAAGGATGAGAGCATTTATACGTGGAGTGTCAGAGTTCAAGAAGCCATTGGCGGTACGGCAGAATACCAGGGAGGAAAAATTTATACAAAGATCAGTTCCTAGAGCGCAAAATGGATAGAACCTGACAGAGTCAGAAAGCCGCTGACGGACAGTATGGACGGAGCCCTCCTGCAGGGATTCTGCCAAAAATGCTACTTTTCGTTCCTTGATTTTCTTGGATGGGCAATATTGTATGCTGGATGAATATTGTTGAGGGAATGTGCTATGCATTTTTTGCGGCGCTGGCGACCTTAATTGTAGGAGTGCCGGTTTCTGTGGTAATATGTATGGAAGTGAGCAAAAAATCATTTGCCGGAAAAATTGTTCCATATCAGTTTCCATTTCCGGAAATGAGGTTGTTTATACTGGTGTTGTTTGGCATGGAACTGATTTTGTCTGTCTGGACGGTCCGCAGGCAGAAAAAGCAATCTCTGGCAGAGCAGATTCATTTCAATATATGACATCATAATGCATTTTACATTACTGCTCACACCCTTTGGGTGCTCCGTAACAGTATCCGGTCTATTTTAAGTCGCCTTCGGCGAGAGGATATTATGGCAAATGTTACTTTATTGACCGGACGACGTGTGAACAGTAACCATTTTACAGCAACAGATAAACATTTCACAGCTATTCCATTGTTTTGGCGTTTCGGACAGGCTATAATAAAATGTCTGTCTTGATGATTTAGGAGGTGGCACATTGATCCATATTGCAATCTGCGACGATGAAAAACAGATGTCCGATCACATAAAGACTTTTGTTTCCGACTTTTTTCGTAAAAAGAACAGAGAGATCCGTCTCCGGACGTTTTTAAGCGGCGAAGAGCTGCTGAACTACGATGGGCAGATCGACATCCTGTTTCTGGATATCCAGATGAATGGCATGGATGGTATGGAGACGGCAAGGAAACTGAGGGCGGATAAGTTCCGGGGATTTTTGATCTTCATCACGGTACTGAAAGAGATGGTATTCCAGTCTTTTGAGGTGCAGGCTTACGATTATCTGGTCAAGCCGGTGGAAGAAAAGCAGTTTGAGAGAACCATGGAGCGCCTGTTAGCTTCTATGCACAGCGTCGGTGAAGACAGCCTGCTCGTGCAGAAGAGATATGAAGGGCGCATTATTCGAAAGGATGAGATTGTCTTTTGTGAGATCATA
>Ga0137307_100417_pt1 | contig 58362 bp, 47 predicted proteins | sample NAcewD2O_March_2_FD_97180 | JGI IMG/M metagenome (GOLD analysis project Ga0137307, IMG submission 97180) | Mouse cecal microbial communities from Vienna, Austria - N-Acetylglucosamine amended D2O_March | ecosystem: Host-associated > Mammals > Digestive system > Large intestine > Cecum | place... | reverse complement strand
GAAAGTGGATTTCTCCAGCCTTGATATGTCCGTGTTCACTTCATTCATATATGAGGATTCCAAAGGAAACAAAACCCGATGTCACACGGCGGTCGTACATTCGAGGGCATTGAAACGCGACATCCGTATCGTGGTCTGTCCGGTTGAAAACGGAGAGCCTCTCCTGTACTTCTCCACCGACACCGACATGAGGCCTGAAAAGATCATCGGTTTCTACCGCACCCGCTTCCAGATTGAGTTCGGCATACGCGATGCCAAACAGTTCACAGGACTCCAGTCTCAGCAGACCCGGGACAGGGATCGGCTTGACTTTGCGTTCAATCTTTCCTTCACTGCCCTCAATGTCTGCAAAGAGGTCATAAGGAAAGATTATCCGGGTCTTTCGTTAGCGCAGTTCAAACGGCTTATGTTTGAATCTTATCTCGCCTCAACAATTATTTCGACTTGCGGAAAATCTCCGCATCTCAAAATAATTCAGAAAATAAATCATCGGTTGGCTCAGTTAGCGGCTTAGCCAAGGCTGAACAACCTCAAATTTTACCGAATCATTGTTATTTTGCAAATGTAATTTTATGATTTGACAAATGCAAATTTTTCACAATGAAAAATCGAAGATATGCTAAAAGATGTATCTTTTTGCATCAAAACGCTCTTGTTTGAGTCCTAAGACAGGCTTTTAGTGTATGATATACAATAATGGGTAATCATAGGAGGGATGCGGGCAGCGCCGGGGCGGGGCCTCGGCGCTGTCGGAATGTGTATGTGAGTGGGTGCGGTTTATTCCACGGTCCAGGTTTCTCCGGCGAGAATCATCGAGCGGAGGCTGTCGAAGCCTTTTCGGGCGCGTACTTCCTCTACTTGCTGCGTCACGCCGTCGTTGTATGTGGGGGCTTCCACGTCGCGTATCACGCCGAGGGCGAGGGGCAGCGAGTGGCCGTCCATCATGGCGAGCTGCTGGTGCAGGAAGTTGGAGGCTTCGTGGGCGTCGTGCACGAGCACGTCGTCGAGGGTGTATCCGTCCTCGCCGATTGTGACGGCTTTGAGCAGGAATCCGTCGCGGACGAGTCCCCGGTTCTTGTCGCGGCCGAATATCATTTTCTCGCCGTGGCGCAGAAGGATGGTGCGGTCGGCGCGTACTTCGCGGTCGGTAATTTCGTTGTGGATTCCGTTGTTGAAAATCACGCAGTTCTGGAGTATTTCAACAACAGAGGTGCCTTTGTGGCGGGCAGCCTCGGCGAGCACTTCCTGCGAGGTGGCGAGCTCGACGTCGATAGAGCGTGCAAAGAAGTTGCCTCGTGCTCCGAAGACGAGTTCGGCCGGTATGAAGGGGTCCTCGACGGTTCCGTAGGGGCTCGACTTGGATACGAATCCTCGGTCGCTCGTGGGGGAGTACTGTCCTTTGGTGAGGCCGTAGATTTTGTTGTTGAAAAGTATGATGTTGATGTCGATGTTTCGGCGCACAGCATGGATAAAGTGGTTGCCGCCGATGGCGAGTCCGTCGCCGTCGCCCGATATCTGCCATACTGTCATTTCGTGATTTGCCACCTTGTAGCCTGTGGCTATGGCAGCGGCGCGTCCGTGGATGGTATGGAAGCCGTAGGTGTTCATATAGTAGGGCAGGCGCGAGCTGCAACCGATGCCCGATATGACGGCTGTTTTGTGGGGTGCCACGCCGAGGGTGGCCATGGCCTTGTGGAGGGTGTTGAGGATTGCGTGGTCGCCGCATCCGGGACACCAGCGCACAGCCTGGTCGCTTTTATAGTCTGCTGCTGTATATTGAATGTCTTCCATTGCTTATTCCTCCATCAGTTTGAGTGTGTGGTCAACCACTTCGCCTACGCTGAAAGGCTGTCCCTGTATTTTGTTTATTCGCAGGATTTTGCTGTCGGTGAACCGGAATTGCAGGTAGTCGGCGAACATGCCGGTGTTGAGTTCGGCCACAATCACGCGTTTGTAGCGGGAGAGTATCTCGCCGGTGTTGGCGGGCAGCGGGTTGATGTAGCGGAAGTGGGCGAAAGCTACCGGGTGGCCGGCGGCGCACAGCTCTTCGGCGGCGGTGCGTAGGTGGCCGTAGGTGCCGCCCCAGCCCACGAGCAGTGTTTCGGCCGAGGGGTCGCCGAGGACTTCGAGGGCGGGTATGTTGTCGGCGATGCGGGCGATTTTTTCGCGACGCAGCAATACCATCTTCTCGTGGTTTACGGGGTCGGTGGATATTGCGCCGGTTTTGGTGTCTTTTTCAAGACCTCCGAGCCTGTGGGCACCGCCTTCGGTACCTCCCACGGGCCAGTAGCGGCTCAGGTTGTCGGTGCGCATGTACGGGCGCCATGTGCCTGAGGCAAGCAGCTCGGCGGGAACGTCGGGTGTCTTGATTTCGGGATATTCGTCGGCTTCGGGTATGCGCCATGCGGAGGAGCCGTTGCCTATGAATGCGTCGCTGAGCAGGATTACGGGAGTCATGTGCTCCACGGCTATGCGGCAGGCTTCGAATGCCATGGTGAAGCAGTCGGTGGGCGATGCGGGGGCAACCACGGCCACGGGCGACTCGCCGTTGCGGCCATAGAGGGCCTGCATGAGGTCGGTCTGCTCGGTCTTGGTGGGAAGGCCTGTGGAGGGTCCGCCGCGCTGCACGTCGATAACCACGAGGGGAAGCTCGGCGATTACGGCAAGGCCGATGCCTTCGCTCTTAAGGGCGAGGCCGGGGCCTGATGTCGATGTGACGGCCAGATTGCCTGCGAAGGAAGCGCCTATGGCCGAGCATACGCCTGCTATCTCGTCTTCCATCTGGCAGGCTTTCACGCCGAGGTCTTTGCGCTTGGCCAGTTCGTGGAGTATGTCGGTGGCGGGGGTGATGGGGTATGAGCCGAGGAAGAGGGGGCGTCCGCACTTTTCGGAAGCCATGATGAGGCCCCAGGCGGTGGCTGTGTTGCCGTTGATGTCGGTATACACGCCCGGACGCGGGTCTTCGGTTTCTACCTTGTATGTGCTTACGGAAGCGTGAATGTTGTGTCCGTAGTCATATCCTGCCTGAAGCACCTTGGCGTTGGCTTCGTATACGGCGGGTTTCTTGGCGAATTTGTTTTTGAGATGTCGGAGCGCGCTTTCGAGGGGACGGTCGAAGAGCCAGCACACGAGGCCGAGGGCGAAGATGTTGCGGCACTTGAGAACGCTCTTGTTGTCCAGCCCGCTGTCGGCGAGCGCTGCCTTGGTCATGGTTGTGACGGGTACCTCTACCACCTGCGCCTTTATGCCGAGTTCCTCAAAAGGATTGTCGGTAGTGTACAGGGCCTTTTTGAGGTCGCTCTCGCGGAAGGAGTCGATGTCCACAATGATTACCCCGCCGGGTTTGAGGAAGCGGTGGTGGTTTTGAGAGCGGCAGCATTCATGGCAATGAGCACGTCGGCGCTGTCGCCGGGGGTGTGAACTCCTGTGCCGACGCTTACCTGAAAGCCTGAAACACCGCTGAGCGAGCCTTGCGGGGCGCGTATTTCAGCAGGGTAGTCAGGGAAGGTCGACACCTGGTTGCCGAGGCCGGCCGACACGTTGGTGAAGATGTTGCCTGCGAGCTGCATTCCGTCGCCGGAATCGCCCGAGAAGCGAACAACCACCTTGTCGAGAACTTTTACATTGGTTTTCTCCAACATGACTAAGTTTTATGATAAAGATTGTGTTGTTAGATTTCAAGGTTGACAAGCCGCGACAAGCCGCGACTATGGCGCAAAGGTAAGAATTATTTATCAATCAAGTCCCCTTTTCGTAAAATATTCGCGGAAATATAAAAGTTATGAATGGCAATTTTGATTTTTCAAGTGTTATAGTAGATAGACGTTGTGAATTACAAACCATAAACTATATATTAAACACTATGGATTTTTTATCGAACGATAAACTTGTCATTGTGGGCGCTGCCGGTATGATTGGCTCCAATATGGCACAGACCGCCATGATGATGCGCCTTACGCCTAACATCTGCCTTTACGACCCCTACGCCCCCGCTCTCGAAGGTGTGGCCGAGGAACTCTACCATTGCGCCTTTGAAGGCGTCAACCTTACCTATACCTCCGATATCCGCGAGGCTCTGACGGGTGCCGACTACGTGGTGAGCAGCGGTGGCGCCGCCCGTAAGGCCGGCATGACCCGCGAGGACCTTCTGAAGGGCAATGCCGAGATTGCCGCACAGTTCGGCAAGGACGTGCGCGAGTACTGCCCCGATGTGAAGCATGTGGTGGTGGTGTTCAACCCCGCCGACATAACCGGCCTTATCACGCTCGTCTATTCTGGCCTCAAGCCCTCGCAGGTGAGCACGCTGGCAGCTCTCGACAGCACACGCCTGCAGCACGAGCTTGTGGAATACTTCAAGATTCCGGCTGCGAGGATAGTGAATTGCCGCACCTACGGAGGCCACGGCGAGCAGATGGCCGTCTATGCCTCGACCACTATGATCGACGATACTCCCCTTACCGAGCTGATAGGCACTCAGAAGCTTCCGGCTGAAGACTGGGAGGCGATGAAGGTGCGTGTGATACAGGGCGGCAAGCACATTATCGATCTGCGCGGACGCTCGTCGTTCCAGAGCCCGGCATATCTGTCGATAGAGATGATTGCGGCTGCGATGGGCGGAAAGCCGTTTACATGGCCTGTCGGCACATACGTGGATAACGGCTGTTTCCGCCACATTATGATGGCTATGGAAACCACTGTCGACAGCAAGGGCGTTCATATCCACGATATGAAGGGCACGCCTCAGGAGCAGAAGGAGCTTGAAAAGAGCTACCAGCACCTGTGCAAGCTTCGCGACGAGGTTATCGAAATGGGGGTTCTGCCCAAAATCGAGCAGTGGCCCTCAATCAACCACAATCTGCATTGATTCTTAGAGGGTGTTTACTTTTAACTCTATGAAATCTTTAGAAGCTTTTTCGGCCTGTTTCAAGCTTTCATTCAGTCGTTATGGGACCCCATAACTCCTTCATTCAATCTCAAAACATACTCGAAAAATCATTCTAAATCTTAACATAGGCCAAAAGTAAACACCCTCTTAACAATGGCCGGGACTCGAATGGTTCCGGCCATTGTTTTTTATATGTTTGCGGCGATGAACGCGGCCATTTCGGGCTGGTGGCGCTCTATGCTCTGCAGGAGGGCGAACTGGTTGCGGGTGCGTACGAGATTGTGGTCGGCATACGCTGTCTTGTAGTAGGTGTCGCCGTTTATGTAGTCGGTGAGGAAGCGTACGGCCTGCATGTAGGGGAACAGCGCGGCGGCGTATGGCAGGTTTTCGATTTCGACAGGGGTCAGGAAGCCTTTTGCCGCCGATATATATCCTTGGGTGAAAGCGCGGTATATGTCCATGTCAAACTCCACTTTGTCGATTTCGGGGTCGTCCTCGGGGCGTGAGCTTGCGGCAGTCCTGAGGAAGTCGCCGTAGTCGCTGAAAACGAAGCTCGGCATCACCGTGTCGAGGTCTATAACGCACAGTATTTCGCCGTTTTCGTCAAAAAGAATGTTGTTTACCTTGGTGTCGCAGTGGCATATGCGCTTGGGCAGCACGCCCTCGCGGTGCATCCTTTCGGCGCGGCACATCGAGTCGGCGCGGCTTTCGAGTTCGGCGAGCAGCTCGCGTACGCTGCCTGCTCGGCCTGCCGCATCGGCCTCCACGGCGTCGCGGAGCTGCCGGAGGCGGTATTCCATATTGTGGAAGTCGGGAATGCTCTCTTTCAGCTCGGCATCGATGTCGACGAGCATGGCCTGAAACTCGCCGAATGCCTTGCCTGTTGTCCGGGCTGACTCCGGGCTGATGGTGTCGACGGTCTTGGTGCGGTCTATGTACTTCATAATGCGCCAGTAGCTGTCGCCGTCGTAGTGATAGAGGCGTCCGTCGGCTTTGTTGGCTACAAATTCGAGCACGCGGCGGTCGGTGTCCGGCGTGCCGGCGGCTTCGAGCTTGCGGCGTATGTGCGAGGTTACGGCCCCGATATTGGTCATCAGGGTGTCGACATCTTTAAACACTGCGTGGTTGACACGCTGCATCACATAGTCGGGCGCGTCATTTTCGGCTGTGCGGACTATGAAGGTGTCGTTTATCAAGCCCTTGCCGAGCGGCTCGACGGACTGCACGGTTCCGTCAATATTGAAGCTTTGCGCTATCTTTTCAAGATTCTTTTTCATAATGAGTCAAAGATACGAATAAGTCGAGCGCAAAACAAATTTATTTAGTTTTGCCGAGCGTGAGTATCTAAGGCGTTTAGCCAAAAATACGAATAAGTCGAGCGCAAAACAAATTCAATTTCGTATTTTTGCCTGTGAAAACTTTAACTGACCATGAACAAATGAAAATCAAGCAATTGTTGTGTGCCGCCGTTAGTGCGGCGGCGCTGTTGTCGGGCTGCGCCAAGAGCGAAATGTCGCGAACTATCGTTACCGATGTGCCTGAACGTCCTGCCGGGCAGGAGGATATGGTCGGCTTTGCCGCCGAGCCAATCGACACTGTTCGTGTCGGTGTGATAGGGCTCGGCATGCGTGGCGCCGAGGGAGCCTTCCGTCTTGGCAAGGTGCCCGGGGCTAAGGTTGTGGCTGTGTGTGATATCGACAGCTCGCGGGTGAACCGCGTGGTGGCCCGTATGGAAGCCGACGGCTACGGCAAGGTCGACGGTTACAGCGGCTCTGCCGATGCGTGGAAGGAACTTGCCGACCGTTCCGACATCGACCTTGTGTATGTGGTGACGGACTGGAAAAACCACACGCCGATGGCGCTATATGCCATGGAGCATGGCAAGCATGTGGCTGTGGAAGTGCCTGCTGCATCGACTCTCGACGAGATATGGGCGCTGGTGAACACCTCGGAGCGCACACGCAGGCACTGTATGATGCTTGAGAACTGTGTGTACGATTTCTTCGAGATGAACACGCTCAATATGGCCCAGCAGGGACTCTTTGGGGAAGTGTTGCACACAGAAGGCAGCTACATACATAATCTTGACGAATTTTGGCCTTACTACTGGGACAACTGGCGCCTCGATTTCAACCGCGAGCGCCGTGGCGACGTCTATCCCACCCACGGCGTGGGACCGGCCTGCCAGCTGCTCGACATACATCGCGGCGACCGTATGGAAACCCTCGTGTCTATGGATACCAAGGCCGTGAACGGGCCGGCGGCATGGGAAAAGATGTTCGGCGAGCGCCCTGAATCGTTTGCCAACGGCGACCATACCATGACGATGATACGCACTGCCAACGGCAAGACTATCCACATACAGCACGATGTGGTGAATCCGAGGCCCTACAGCCGTATGTACCAGCTCACAGGCACGAAGGGCTTTGCGAATAAATATCCGGTAGAGCAGTATGCTTTCGAGCCTGCACAGCTCGATTCGGCGGCAATGCCCGACCATCAGAACCTTACGGCTCACGGCGCTATCACGGCTGAACAGCAGGCTGCGCTGCTTGATAAATATACCCACCCCATAATCAAGGAAGTGGGCGAGGTTGCGCGGCAAGTGGGCGGCCATGGCGGAATGGACTACATAATGGATTACCGCCTGATATACTGCCTGCGAAACGGGCTTCCCCTCGATATGGACGTGTACGACCTTGCCGAGTGGTGCTGCCTTACACCCCTTGGCGAGCTGTCGATAGAGAACGGCAACGCGCCGGTGGAGGTGCCCGACTTTACCCGTGGCGGCTGGCAGAAGCTCGACGGCTACCGCCATGCCTTTGTCAAATAGCCTACCGTGGCATAATGCCGATAAAAATATCGCAGGCACATTGCGGCGCGCCGCAATGTGCCTGCGATATTTTTATTGCGTTTCTTATTTCAGTTTTTGGGCGAGGGCGTCGAATTTGGCGGCGATTCTGTCGGAGCACAGGTTGCTGATGCTTCCGGCGTGGGTGTGGTGTACTTCGCGCACGGGTCTGTAGGTGCCGTCCTGCACTTCGAGTCCGACCTTTCGGTAGGCTTCGCGGAAGGGCATTCCGCCGAGTACGAGACGGTTCACCTCTTCGACCGTGAAAAGATAGTCATACCGCGGGTCGGACACTATGTCGCGGCGCACCTGCATATGGCCGAGCATGAACGTTGCCATGTCGAGGCATTCGGCAAGCTCGGTCGTAGCCGGGAATATGATGTCTTTGAGCAGCTGCAGGTCGCGGTTGTAGCCCAAGGGCAGGTTGGCCGTGAGGAGTGCTATCTCGTTGGGTACAGCTGTGAGGCGGTTGCATTTGCCGCGCATAATCTCGAACACGTCGGGATTCTTCTTGTGCGGCATTATCGACGATCCGGTGGTGAGTTCGTCGGGGAAGGACACGAATCCGAAATTCTGGCACATCCACATGCAGACGTCCATTGCCAAGTGTCCCAAAGTCGACGCTATGGCGGCTATGGCCATTGCAGCGGCGCGCTCGGTCTTGCCTCGCGACATCTGCGCCGCTACAACGTTGTAGTGCAGGTCGGCGAATCCGAGCAGGCGCGTGGTCATTTCCCTGTCGAGGGGGAACGACGAGCCGTAGCCGGCGGCCGAGCCGAGGGGGTTCTGGTTGGCTATGTTGTATGCAGCCACGAGCAGTTGCATGTCGTCGGCCAAGGATTCGGCATATGCGCCGAACCACAATCCGAACGACGACGGCATCGCAACCTGCAGGTGGGTGTAGCCGGGCATAAGGACGTCCTTGTGTTTCTCGCTAAGTTCGAGCAGCTTGTGGAAAAATCGCTCACTCTCAGAGGCGATGCGGCGCAGCTCGTCGCGCATGAACAGTTTGAGGTCGACGAGCACCTGGTCGTTGCGCGAGCGCCCCGAGTGTATTTTTTTGCCTATGTCGCCAAGTTTTGCCGTGAGCATGAATTCTACCTGCGAGTGCACGTCTTCAACGCCGTCGTCGATTCTGAAGTTGCCTTCTTCGATTATGGCGGCAATCTCCTGCAGGCCGGCGAGGAGTTTGTCGAGTTCGTCTTTTGAAAGCAGACCTATGCTTTCGAGCATTCTGATGTGAGCCATCGAGCCTTGCACATCGTAGCGCGCAAGGCGCAGGTCGAGTTCGCGGTCCGCCCCCACGGTAAACCGCTCTATAAGTTGGTCGGGCTCGAAGCCCTTGCTCCATAGTTTCATAAGCTAAGTGAGGTTATGATTTTACCATAAGTTTCGATGGCTCCCTCTATTTCCGATAGTAGCACATACTCGTCGGCAGTGTGGCTTCGGCAGGATTCGCCGGGTCCTATTTTCAGCGAGGGAAAACCGTGCATCAGCGACATATCGCTCGTGGTGGGCGACACGAAGGAGTCTATGCCGAGCCTTTCGCAGACCTGCACGAGCGGGTGTTCGCGTCCTATCACGGAAGCCCGCACGCGAGTGGAGCGTTCTGTCAGCGTGGTGTGGCCGCTTACGGCCTTGCGCAGCAATGCTATAGTGTCCTCGTTGGAGTAGGCGTCGGTGGTGCGGACGTCTGCCACCCAGCGGCATTCGTCGGGCACGACATTGTGGGCTTTCCCGGCCGAAATCTGGGTGACGCTGAGCGATATGTCGCCGAGCGTTTCCGACCGTTCGGCGAATGCGTACGAGCGCAGTGCGTCGATGTCGCTCATTGCGCGATATATGGCGTTGGCGCCTTCTCCGCGTGCGGCGTGGCCGCTGATGCCTCGGGTTACGGCGTCGAGCACCACCAGTCCGCGTTCGGCCACGGCGGCGCGCATGCCTGTAGGCTCGCCCACGATGGCGCAGTCGGGCGTTATGCCCTCCGATGCCAGATGCGGCAGTAGAGCCCGCATGCCGTTTTCGCCGCCCACTTCCTCCTCGGCGCTTATGGCAAGCACGAGGTTGAAGGGGAGCGCGGCGTGGCGCAGACTGCCGAACACGGCTGTAAGCGATACCACGGAGGCTCCGGCGTCGTTGGCTCCGAGGCCGTATATGGCGCCGTTTTCAAGCACGGGTGTGTACGGCTCGCGCGTGTAGCCGGCGGCGGGGCGCACGGTGTCGTGGTGGGAATTGAGCAGCAGCGTGGGTCTGTGGCGGCCGAAACCCGGCGCCACGGCATAGACGTTGTTTGCCGTGCGCCTCGGCTCCATTCCTTGCGCGGCGAGGTAGTCGTAGATGATGCCGGCGGTGGCGTGTTCCTCGCGCGAGTGCGACGGTGTGGCTATCAGCCTTGCGAGTAGCTGTATGTGGCCGGGCTGCCCTCCGAGCAGGCTCGCGCTCATTTTGAAAGGGTTGTGCCTGTGCCGGACAGCAGATTGTCGGCGTGCTTTATCACCACGCTTTCCACCCCGCATTCGATGGCGCGGAAAGCATTGTCGAGCTTGGGCAGCATTCCCCGGCTGACGGTGCCGCGCTCTTTCAGGGCGGCGTACAGCGCCGGGTCGATGTGCGGTATCAGCGATGCCGGATTGTCTATATCCTCCATCACGCCCGGCTGCTCGAAGCAGTATACGAGCCTCGCGGGCCTCGTGCGCGCCATTGATGTGGCGATGGCCGAGGCCACGGAGTCGGCGTTGCAGTTGAGCAGGCCGCCGTCGCCGTCGTATGTTATGGCGCATACCACCGGCACTAAGCCTTGCTCTATGAGAGCCGACAGCAGCGCGGCGTTGACGCCATCGGGCGATATGTCGCCGACAAAGCCGTAGTCGACCGGCGCGGCAGGGCGCCGCGTGGCCTGTATGGCCTTGCCGTCGGCTCCGCTAAGCCCCAGGGCGTTGCAGCCCTCGCGCTGGAGCAGGGCAACTATGCGTTTGTTGATAAGCCCGGCGTATACCATGGTGACTACTTCAAGGGTGTCGGCCGATGTCACCCGGCGCCCTTCGAGCATGGTGGCGGGTATGCCCAGGCGCTCGCCCAGGCGCGTGGCCTCCTTGCCGCCGCCGTGGACGAGTATCTTCGGGCCTTCCATCGATGCGAAGGCCGAGGCGAAACGTGCCAGCGCTTCGGGGCTGTCTACCACGTTTCCGCCTATCTTGACTATGCTTACCGTTTTCACAGCGATTCGAGCATGCGTTTGAGCACCACCTGCGCTGAAATCTCGCGGTTGGCGGCTTCGGGTATCACAAGGGAGCGCGGCGATTCGATTACATCGTCGGTCACTATCATGTTGCGGCGCACCGGCAGGCAGTGCATGAAGAAAGCGTTGTCGGTGAGTGCCATTTTTTCGGCATCGACCGTCCACGAACGGTCGGTCGACAGTATGCGGCCGTAGTTGGGGGCGGCATACGCGGCCCAGTTCTTGGCATATATGAAGTCGGCACCCTCGAAAGCCTTGCGCTGATCATACTCCACGCGTGCGCGCCCTACAAATTCCGGTGCCAGCTCGTAGCCTTCGGGGTGGGTTATCACGAAGTCGTAGTCGGTGGCGTTCATCCACTCGGCAAAGGAATTGGGCACGGCCTGCGGCAGGGCGCGGGGGTGCGGAGCCCATGTGAGCACCACTTTGGGGCGTGCCTTGGTCTTGTGTTCCTCGATAGTGATGAGGTCGGCGAAGCTTTGCAGCGGGTGGCGCGTGGCGGCTTCCATGGAGAATACCGGGCGGCCGGAGTAGCGTATGAACTGGTTGATTACCCGCTCCTCGTAGTCCTCGTCCCTGTCTTTCAGTCCGGCAAAGGAGCGCACGCCTATGATGTCGCAGTAGCAGCCCATCACGGGTATTGCCTCGAGAAGGTGTTCGGCCTTGTCGCCGTCCATTATCACGCCGCGCTCTGTTTCGAGTTTCCACGCTCCCTGGTTGACGTCGAGCACTATCACGTTCATACCCAGATTCATTGCTGCCTTCTGGGTGCTGAGGCGTGTTCGCAGGCTCGAATTGAAGAAAATCATCATGAGGGTGCGGTTCTTGCCGAGTGCCGTGTGGGCGAAGCGGTTGGCTTTCAGCTCGAGAGCTTCCTTTACGGCGCTGTCGAGCGGTCCTATGTCGTGTACGTTCGTGAAGTGTTTCATAGATATTTCTTGAAAGTAGAGAGAAAAATGTCGGCCTGCTCTTTTGTGAGGCCGAGCGCGGGCAGCAGCCGCACGGTGTGCGCTCCTGCGCCGCCGGTGAATATCTTGCCGTCGAAAAGCAGTTGGCGGCGTATGGCTCCGGCATCGCCTGCCAGCTCTATGCCTATCATGAGGCCGCGTCCGCGCACTTCGGTGATGACGCTGTGGCACTTTGCCATTTCGCCAAGGCGTTCGATAAGGTATGCGCCCGTTTCGGCGGCGTTTTCAACAAGGTTCTCGTCGGCAATGACGTCGAGCACGGCGATAGCTGCCGCGCATGCCAGATGGCTGCCTCCGAATGTGGTGCCGAGCATGCCTTTGACAGCCTTTATTGACGGTGAAATCAGCACTGCGGCTGCCGGGAAGCCGTTGGCTATGCCCTTGGCGCAGGTGATGATGTCGGGCTGAATGCCGGCGTGCTGATGGGCGAAGAAGTGCCCGGTGCGGCCATAACCGCTCTGAATCTCGTCGAGAATCAGGAGTGTCCCGGCCTCGGAGCATGCTTGGCGGAGCCGGCGCATAAAGTCGTCGGGCACCATGCGTATGCCGGCCACACCCTGGATGCCCTCTATGATGACGGCGGCAAACTCGCCGGAGGACAGCTTGCGGCGCACGGCTTCGATGTCGCCGAGGGGTGCGAAATCGACGTTGGCAGTGGCATTGAACGGCGCCCGGATAGCCGGATTGTCGGTTGCCGACACGGCGCCCGACGTGCGGCCGTGGAAGGCGCGGTCGAAGGCGAGTACTTTGGCGCGGCCGGTGGCGAACGATGCCAGCTTGATGGCGTTTTCGTTTGCCTCGGCGCCGGAGTTGCACAGGAACAGCGAGTATGAGTCGTAGCCGCTGAGGCGTCCGAGGCGGTCGGCGAGCTGTTGCTGCAGGGAGTTCTGCACGGAGTTGGAGTAGAAACCGAGCCGCGCGGCCTGCTCGCTGACGGCACGGACATATCGCGGGTGGGAGTGGCCGATGGATATCACGGCATGGCCTCCGTATAGGTCGAGATAGCGCGTGCCGTCGGCGGTGAACACATATGAGCCTTCGCCTCGGACAGGCTCTATGTCGTAGAGAGAATATACGTCGAAGAGATTCATTAGAAAGCGGAAGGTTTGAGCCTGAGTCCTTCGGTTTCGGGCAGTCCGAACATAAGGTTCATATTCTGCACGGCCTGCCCCGAAGCCCCCTTGAGGAGATTGTCGATGGCTGATACCACGAGGAGCTTCGAGCCTTCTTTTTCAAGCCCGATTATACATTTGTTGGTATTGACGGCCTGTTTGAGGTCGACCGGCCTGTCGGACAGGTGCGTGAACGGCGCCCCGGCATAGAAGCGCTCATACAGCTGCCGGCACTCTTCGAGGCTTGCCCCGGTATCTACCACGGCGGTAACGAATATGCCTCGGGCGAAGTTGCCGCGCACCGGCACGAATGTCAGCGTCGGAGCCGTGCCGCCCTGTGCCTCGGCGAGCGAGCGCGATATTTCGGCAAGGTGCTGGTGGGTGAAAGCCTTGTAGACGTTTATGTTGTCGGTCCGCCATGAAAAATGGGTGGTGGCGCCGGGCTTCACGCCGGCGCCTGTCGAGCCGGTGATGCCCGTTATGTGCACTTCGCCGCCGAGCATGCCGGCAGATGCCAGAGGCAGCAGGGCGAGCTGTATGGCCGTGGCGAAGCAGCCGGGATTGGCTACTTTGTCGGCTCCGGCTATGGCGTCGCGGCGTAGTTCGGGCAGTCCGTACACATAGCCTTCCGACTCGTCGCGGAAGTCCTGCGCGAGGTCTACCACCTTGAGCCCTGCGGGCATGGGGTTTTCTTCCCAGAACTTTCGGCTGAATCCGTGGCCTTGGCAGAGAAACACCACGTCGACGGAGCCGAGGTCGTAATCGGCGGCAAAAAGCAGGTCGGTTTCTCCCACGAGTCCTTCGTGCACGTGCCATACCGGCACCCCGGCGTTCGAGGTAGAGTGCACCCACGCTATTTCCACCGAGGGGTGGTTGAGGAGGAGGCGCAGCAGCTCGCCGGCGGTGTATCCCGCGCCTCCGATTATTCCGGCTTTTATGGCGGCCTTATTCATCGAGTCCGTTGCGGAGTTGAACGTTGTGGTATATCTTCATGGGGTTGGCCATGATGCGGGTGAACCCTTTCACATCGTCGGCGCTCCACGCCTTGTTCACCTCGCCGTATTCGCCGAAGTCGGTCTTCATAAGGTCGAAAGGCGAATCGACGCCCACGAGGGTGTAGGACAGCGGGCGCAGGGTGAGCTCGACAGTTCCGGTGACGTTGCGTTGCGAGGTTTCCAGATATGCCTCCATTTCGCGCATTACAGGCTCCAGATACTGGCTCTCGTGGAGGAACATGCCGTACCAATTGCCGATCTGGTCCTTCCAGTACTGCTGCCACTTGGTGAGGGTGTGCTTTTCGAGCATCTTGTGCGCCGCGATGATGAGTATCGGGCCGGCAGCCTCGAAGCCCACGCGGCCCTTGATGCCGATTATGGTGTCGCCGATGTGCATATCGCGGCCTATGCCGTAGCGTCCGCCGATGGCTTCGACCTCGCGTATGGCTTCGACGGGATTGTCTAAGTGCTTGCCGTTTACGGCTTTAAGCTGGCCTTTCTCGAAAGTGAGGGTTAGCTTTTCCTCGCCCGTTTCCACCACTTGGCTGGGATAAGCGCTGTCGGGCAGCGTCTGCTCCGAGTGGAGGGTTTCCTTGCCGCCTATGCTGGTGCCCCACAGGCCCTTGTTGATGGAATACTCCATCTTTTTGAAGTCGGCCTCGAAACCGTGGTTGCGCAGGTATTCGATTTCATACTCGCGGGTGAGGGTCATGTCGCGGGTAGGGGTGATTATCTCTATCTCGGGGGCGAGAATCTGGAAGGTGAGGTCGAAACGCACTTGGTCGTTGCCGGCGCCGGTCGAGCCGTGGGCAACGGCGTCTGCGCCTATTTCCTTGGCGTAGTTGATAATAGCCATAGCTTGGAATATGCGCTCGGACGACACGCTGATAGGGTATGTGCCGTTGCGGAGCACGTTTCCGGCTATCATGTACTTTATGGAGCGGTCGTAGTATTCCCCGGTGACGTCGAGGGTGGCGTGGGAGGCGGCGCCGAGAGCAAGGGCGCGCTTCTCTATGTTGGCGAGTTCTTCGGGACCGAAGCCGCCGGTGTTGGCTATGGCAGTGTGAACTTCGTAACCGAGGTCTTCGGAGAGGTATTTGGCGGCAAAAGATGTGTCGAGGCCGCCGCTGAATGCGAGTACTACTTTTTTCTTATTGTTCATAATTGTGTATGAGCTGCTATTTGAGGTGAAGGAGTGATTTTATTTTGTTGCCGAGCCACATAGTGTAGGGGCGGCTTTTCGACGGCCTTTCGAGTCGTGCCTTGGGGTCGTAGAGCATGCCTGTGCATAGGCACATGCGGCGGTTGTTGCGCTGGAGTATGTCGTAGTTGACACAGCCCTGACAGCCAGCCCAGAACTCGTCGTCGCTGGTAAGCTCGGAGAATGTTACGGGCTTGTAGCCTATCTGCGAATTGAGCTTCATCACCGGGAGCGATGTGGTGATGGAGAAAATCTTTGCAAAGGGGAATCTTAGCCGGGCCAGCTCGAAAGTCTTTGTCTTGATGCGCGCGGCAAGCCCCAATCGTCGGAATTCGGGGTCGACGATTAGGCCTGATGTGGCCACATAATCACCATGTTCCCAGCTCTCTATATAGCTAAAGCCTATTAGCCTGTCATCGCAGAGAGCCACCACAGCCTTGCCGCCGCTTATCTTTTTGGCGATATATTCAGGCGAGCGTCGCGCTATGCCTGTGCCGCGTTGCAAGGCCGATTCATAGATGAGGTTCACTATCGTTTCGGCATACTTGGTATGCTCTTCCGAGGCAAACATCACCTTAATCTGGTCGTTGTTCATCTTTGGCTGCTGATGTTCCTTTGTGTAAGTTGTAAGAAGTTGATAGATAAAATTGCGCAAAGGTACACATTAATTTGCAAAAAGATTGCGGTTGCTTGTCTGCGGCGCTGTTTGTGGCGATTTTTTACGAAAATTTATTAAACAGAAACATAAAAAGGCGGGAGTATGAAGCATTTTAACAAAACTTCATACTCCCGCCTTATGCGGTATATAGTCCTATTTGGAGAGTTCGCGACCTTCGTAGGCCGAAAGGTCGCGGCGCCATTGGTTGCTGATGGGTTCGGCCTGCGCGGTGGCCACGTTGAAGCCCACCATCACGGTGCGGCATATGCACTTCACCTGTGAGCGCTCGTCGATTATGCGCTGCTCCATCACCAGGGAGCTGTTGGCTATCGACACCACGGCGGTGAGTACCTCGAGGCGGTCGTCGATGTATGCAGGGGCGTAAAAATCGCAGTTTATGTTGGCTACGACCACTCCGAGGCGCCTTGGATCGAACTCGCCGCCCATGAACTGGCGGAAGTAGTGCATCTTGGCAAGGTCGGCAAACTGCATGTATACCGAGTTGTTGAGATGGCCGAACATGTCGACGTCGTTGAACCGTGTCTGCACCGGTGTGCGGTGGTGAAATTCAAATTTGGCTTCCGGAATATTCATAATATTTTTATGTCGTTGATTATCTCTGCCCCCGCGGCCTCGTTGAGCTGCCTTACGAGCAGCGGGCGCAGATAGGATAGTTCTTCTTTCAATGATGCTGAAACTATGTGCACTTTCAGCACGGTGCCTTCCACGTAGATGCGGCCGGTGTAGTCGTTTATGTGCTTGCCCACGACCTGCGGCCACACGGCCTCTATGCTGTGGCGCTGATATTGCGGGCGGAGGCCTGTGGCGTCGATCATATTCTCGATTATGGCACCGAGAAGCCGCGGCTCTCTGCGTTTCATTGCTCTATGGTGCTGAAAACTCCTTGCTCCACGTGCCACAGGCGGTATGCTCCGCCGTCGTCGCTGCCCGGTATGTCGGCCACGATTTCGTCGAGGTGCTTGCGGTTGGTGTCGGTGATGAAAATCTGGCCGAAGGTACCAGAACCGCCCACAAGGGCCATTATGCGCCGCACGCGGCCTGCGTCGAGTTTGTCGAAAATGTCGTCGAGCAGCAGCAGGGGGTTAAGGCCGAGGCTTTCACGCAGAAGTTCGTACTGGGCGAAGCGAAGAGCCGACGTGAATGTCTTGGTCTGTCCCTGCGACGCGGAGCGTTTGACGGGCATGCCGTCGAGGGAAAACTCGATGTCGTCGCGATGCGGGCCGGAGGCCGTAAACCGCAGCAGGCGGTCGCGCTGACGCATGGCGCGCAGGTGCTCGGCGAGGCCGCCCTCGTCGGAGTAGTCGTTGCCGGTGTAGCGCAGGCGGGCGTCTTCGGAACAGTCGGCTATGGCCTGATAGTAAGGCGTGAAGATTTCCTGCAGCCTCGCTATGTTGGCCTTCCGCTGGCGGCTTATGTAGTTGGCGGCTATTTCGAGCTGTGCTTCGAGGGCGTCGAAGAGGGTGTTGTCGCCGCTTTCCTGCTTGAGCAGCTTGTTGCGCTGCTCGAGGGCATGGTTGTAGCGGAGCAGGGCGTCGAGGTACGGCGTGTCGCGCTGCGATATTATCTGGTCGATAAAGCGTCGTCGCTCTGCCGGCTCGCCGCCAACGAGGCTCATGTCGGCCGGCGAGAGCAGCACCAGCGGGAAGGCGCCTATGTGCTCGGCAAGCCGCTTGTAGGGCTTGCCGGAGCGCTTGAAGCTCTTCCGGTGTCCCGGCTGCACGGCGGCTGCCACTTCCTCGTCGAGTCCTCGGCGCGCGTAGCGGCCGCGCAGCATGGCGAAACTTTCGCCACGCCGCACGAGCATGCCGTCCTGAGCGCCGGTGAAGCTCTTGCAGAAGCTTAGAAAATAGAGGGCGTCGAGCAGATTGCTCTTGCCCATGCCGTTGTCGCCGAGGAAACAATTGATTTTCGGCGAGAACTCCAGTCTTGCCGACTCAATATTCTTGAAATTAGTAAGTATAAGCTCCCGCAGTATCATTTGCGACGGAAGGCCTGGTTGAAGAACAGCAGGTGGTACAGTATCGAGTTGGCCCAATACTTGTGGCTGTGGTTGCCGGGACGCACTGTGTAGTCGTGTGGTATGTCGGCCGCGAGCATGTCGGCGTGGAGCTTGTCGTTTACCTTGGCGAAAAAGTCGTCCTTGCCGCAGTCGAAAATGATGTTCAGCTTGGCTTCCTTAAGCTGCGGTATGAGGGTTGCCACAGTGTGGCTGTCCCACAGCGCGGGATCTTCCTCGAGCGTTTTGCCGAGCAGTTTGGCCATGCCCCAGCTTTTCGGGAAGGGGCGTATGTCGACGCCGCCGCTCATGCTGCCCGCGTTGCCGAACACTTCGGGGTGGCGTGCGGCGAGGTAGAGCGCTCCGTGGCCGCCCATGCTGAGGCCTGTCACGGCGCGCATGCCGCGCTCGGGCATCGTGGGGAAATTGGCGTCGATATAAGGCACGAGGTCTTTGACTATGAACGACTCCATCTGCATCTTGGGGTTGGAGGGGGAGTCCCAGTACCAGCTGTCGCGTCCGTCGGGCATCACGAGCACCATGCCGAGGCGGTCGGCGAGCTGTCCGAGGCGCGGCTGTGTGCGGCACCATGCGCGGTAGTCGCCTCCGTAGCCGTTGAGAAGGTATACCGAGGGGTATTTCTGGCCTTGGGATCCGTCAGGGGTTATCACTGTCACTTTCATGGGGCTTTCGAGGCGTGTGGTGGCCACCGTCACGGTGTCGACCGAGAAAGCCTTTGCGCATGCGCAGCCTATGATGGCGAGCGCGATGATTGAGAATAGCTGTTTCATTCAGATGGTGTTTGATAATTTCTGTTGAAGCACAGGTTGGTGTATCCGTTATGAAGAGGGAGCGTCGTTGAGCTTGCGGCGTACAAAGTCGATTGCGAAGTCTGCCAGCTCGTCGATGGGCAGCGACGATGAGTCGAGGCACAGGTGGTAGCTGTGTGCGTGTCCCCACCGCTTGTCGGTGTAGAAATTGTAGAAATTGGCTCTTAGTTTGTTGGTGCGTTCGGCCAGTGCGCGGGCGTCCTGCTCCTTGGCCACGTCGCCACGCTCCATTATTCGCCTTACGCATTCTTCCATCGGGGCGTGGACGAAGATGTTTACCACGTTGGGCAGGTCGCGGAGCACATAGTCGGCGCTGCGTCCCACTATCACGCAGGGTTCCGATGCGGCCAGTTCGTGCATGAGGTCGCACTGGGCGGAGTATGTGCTGTCGGAGCCTCCTCCGCCGGGATTGCCTATCCACGACATCGGGTAGAAACCCATCGAGAAAGGTATGACTCCTCCTACGACGCTCGGGGCGCGTTCGTCGTTCTTCTCGAAGTATTCGAGGTTGTACCCGGCTTTTTCTGCCGCTTTTACGAGCAGTTCCTTGTCGTAGAAGCTGATTCCGAGGCGTTCGGCTATCGCCCGTCCGAGGGCGCGCCCTCCGCTGCCGAAGCTGCGGCCTATCGTTATTACGTATCTTTGTGGTAACATCTTGTTTGTATGTCCGCAAAATCCCCGGAGCCTTGCGACTCCCGGGGATTTTACGGGTTATTTAGCTGTGTTATGCCTTTTTATCGGCTTTTTTTGCTGTCTTGCGGGTTGTTGCCTTGCGGGTCTTGGGTTCTTTTGCCTTGGGGGCTTCTTCCTTGGGCTCTTCGCGGAGGCGGTGCTCGATATTGTACTGCTCGATGTTCTTGCGCATCGAGGCGAGTTCCTTGTTGAGGGTTTCGATTTCGGCTCCCTGGTTGGAGATGGTGAGCAGCAGGGCGTTAAGCTCCTCGGTTCCTACCTGCGAGGGGAATTCCTCCTCGACGCGCATCAGGAAGTCGGCCAGCACGTTCATATAGTTTGTGAATGCTGCAAACGGTGTTTCGTAGGGGCTGAACAGGCTGTGCATGGCGCCGTCGGCCTTGCGCTTGGTGCTCATGTAGAAGAAGTGGTCGCAGGTCTGGAGGTATTCCCAGTCCTGTTTGAGGCGGCGGTTGTCGCACTTGCGCACACGCTCTGCCACGGAGTACAGCTTCTCGAAAGCCTCGTTCTGGAGCCTGTTGCCGAGCCATGCCGATGTGTCGCGGGCCTCGTCGGCGCTCGATATGGGGTGCATGACGCTCAGCTCGCTCACAGGCTTGATTTTGGCAATGGCCTCGCTCGGTGTGAGGAAGTCGATGCCGCGTTCGGCGGCGAAGCGCGGAAGGGCTTCGAGGAACTGGAATATGCCGCTTGTGGCAGGCTGCATGTCGCCGAATGTTTCCAAGTTGAGGAAGATGTTGACAATCTGCTCCTCGGCGGGAGTCGACGCAATCCAGTCGATGTACTTGTCGGCGGTGAGGGGGTATTCGCTCCACGAGTAGTCGGAGAAGCGGAACGCTATGTCGTCGCTGAGCTTGGAGTTGCGCAGCAGCAGTTTCAGCTTGGGCGCCGATGCGGCTGTGTACACGTAGTTGGGCGATTTCCAGCCGAGTATGTGCTTTGCGCCTTCGGTGAGGGCGCCTTTGAAGCCCATCTCGACAAGCTGCGGGGCAAGCTCGTCGAAGTATATCAGCTCGGTGTTGCGAACGACCTTGGGTGTGATGCCGAAGCGTGATTTGAGCATCGAGCAGGTGTCTTTGACCTGTGCTGCGAACTCTTCGGGGTCGGAGAGGCTGGCAAGCGAGTAGGCGTAGGGCTGTGCCACGAACTCCACGGCGCCGGTGGCTGCGAGGCGGCCGAGCACGTCGATAAACTCGGGCACGTACAGCTCGAACTGCTCGAATGCCACTCCAGATATGGCGATGGAGCAGCGGAAGCGACCCTCGCTCTGCTCTATCATGCGCAGGAGTGTTTCGGCGGCGGGTATGTAGGAGTTGTGGGCGATGCGGCTCACGATGTCGTCGTTGAGGAAGTCGTCGAAGTAATAGTGGTCGCGCCCTATGTCGAAGAAGCGGTAGCGTTTAAGCCGGAAGGGCTGGTGTATTTCAAAGTTGAAACAGATAGCTTTCATTATTCATTGATTTTGTCGGCAGACAGCCCTTAGCTTCTTCCGAGTACTTTGTTATAAATGTTGATTACTTTCTGGCCGGCCTTGTCCCATGTTATCTGGGCCACTTCTGCCAGTCCGTCCTCCCTCAGCTGCTTGTACAGCGCCGGGTAGGATATGATTGAGTGTATGGCGTCGGCCATGGCGTCGATATCCCAGTAGTCGGTCTTGATTACGTTGTCGAGGATTTCGGCGCAGCCGCTCTGCTTGGATATGATCGACGGCACGCCCATCTGCATTGCCTCGAGGGGCGATATGCCGAATGGTTCCGACACGGAGGGCATCATATAGACGTCGCTTGCCTTGAGCATTTCGTACACCTGCCGTCCTTTTTGGAATCCGGGGAAGTGGAAGCGGTCGGCAATGCCTCGCTCGGCGGCGAGCTGTATCATCTTGTCCATCATATCGCCAGAGCCTGCCATTACGAAGCGCACGTTGGAGCAGTTGCGCAGCACCTTGGCGGCGGCTTCGACAAAGTATTCCGGGCCTTTCTGCATGGTGATGCGGCCGAGGAATGTCACCACCTTTTCCTTGCTCTTGGGCATCTCGATGTCGAGGAGGTCCTGGCTCAGTGGCACCACGGCGTTATGCACGGTGGTTACCTTGGCGGGATCCACGCCGTAGTGGTCGATCACTGTCTGGCGGGTGAGGTTGCTGACCGTTATTATGTGGTCGGCATGTGTCATGCCGTCGCGCTCTATGCCGTAGACAGTTGGGTTGGGCTTGCCTCGGGAGCGGTCGTACTCGGTGGCGTGCACGTGGATTACCAGCGGCTTGCCAGTCACCTGCTTGGCGTGTATGCCGGCAGGATATGTGAGCCAGTCGTGGCTGTGGATAATGTCGAAGTCGAGGGTGCGTGCGAGCACGCCTGCCATTATCGAGTAGTTGTTTATTTCTTCGAGGAGGTTGGAGGGATATTTGCCGGAGAACTCTATGCAGCCGAGGTCGTTGGTGCGCATGTAGTTGAAGTCGGCGTATATGTGGTCGCGGAGTCGGTAGTACAGGTCGGGGTCCATTACGCGTCCGATGCGCGACTCTACGTAGTCGCGGTTCACGTCGCGCCATGCCACCGGCACCTGCGATGCGCCGATGATGCGTGCGAAGCTTCGGTCTTCGTCGCCGAAAGGCTTGGGAATGACGAATGTGATGTCCATGTCGCCGCATTCCCACATGCCTCGTGTCAGGCCGTAGCTTGCCGTGCCGAGGCCTCCGAGGATATGGGGCGGAAATTCCCAACCGAACATTAATGCTTTCATCGTTGTGTGGTTTATGGTTAAATGGTGGGAATGTTTATCACTGTTCGAAGCGTTTGAGCGAGCGGTATGTGCGGAGCACTTCGGCCACGTTCGTGGCGTGGCTTACGGCGCCTCGGCCCGTGTAGGGCGGATTGCCGTCGTAGAGCTGGCTGAGGGAGCCGATGCAGCCTTGTGTCATCTCGTCTTCGAAGCCTATGAGCATGCGGTCGATATATGCCACGCCGCTCATACCGAACACTCTCAGGTATGCGTCGGCATAGAAGCCTATCAGCCACGGCCTTGCCGGGCCGTTGTGCATGGCAAACTCGCGCTCGTCGGGCGAGCCGACGTAGCAGGGGCGGTAGCCATAGCTTTTGGGCGAGAGTGTGCGCAGGCCCTTGGGCGTGAGTAGCTCGCGGGTAACGACGTCGAGCACCGTCTTGCGCTGGCGGCGGTCGAGCGGGCTGTAGTCAAGACCGATGGCTATCGCCATGTTGGGGCGCACGCTCGGCTCGGCGAATGTGCCGTCCACGTAGTCGTACAGGTAGCCGCCTTCGCTCATGAAGGTGTCGACAAATGGTTTCTTCATCTTTTCGGCCTCTGCGAGCCATGCCTCGCGGCGTCCGGCCAGTTCCTCTACCGGCTCTGCCAATTCAGCGGCAAACATCAGCGCGTTGTACCACAGCGCGTTGAACTCTACCAACCGGCCTGTGCGGCGTACCACCGGCACGCCTCCGAGCATAGAGTTCATCCACGACACTGCCTTGTTGTGGCCGTCGGTGGAAAGCAGGCCGCTTTCGGAGTCGACATATAGGTTGGGGTGTCCTCCGGCAAGCACGTAGTCGATAAGCTCTGCCACGGGCTGCATGTACATCCGGCGCGCGGTGTCCTTGCCGGCGCTCTTGGTGTACTGCTGTATGGCCCAGAGCGCCCATAGCGGTATGTCGGGGTGCTCGATGCCGTGTATGCGCTCGTTCAGCTCGCCTGTTTCGGCGAAGCGCAGCAGTGCTTTGAGGGCTGTGCCCATTATTGCCTCGAAGTCGGCGCGGTGGTCGATGGCGAGGGTGAGGCCGGGAAGAGCCATGAAGGTGTTGCGCGCAAGCACTATGCCCCACGGGAAGCCCGATATGAGGAACATGTCGCCGTCTTTGCGTACATAGAACTGCTTGGCGCTGTTCTTTAAGCAGTTGAAGAACGATGTGCGGGGAGTGCGGCTCGCTATCTCGGTTTCGTACATCTTTTTCAGGCTGCGCGGGCTTGCCTCGCTTACGCCGGCCGAGAATATGATGCTTTCGCCTTTCTTGATAGGCACTTCAAAGTAGCCGGGCACCCAGAGGTCCTCGCAGTAAGGCACGCCGCGTTCAAGGTCTTTGACGTATTCGATGTCCTTGTACCAGTTGGGCTCGTCGACCCACTGTGCCTTGTGGCTGAACTGCATGTATAGTTTGGGGAAGCCTTCGTAGAGGCAGGTGGCCACGCCGTTGGGCACGGCTTCTATGTCGCGGTTGATGGCGCTGTTGGCCACGCAGAGGCTGTTTGCGTCGCGGAAGGCAAGGAAGGGTCTGAAACGCAGCACTGTGGCCGAATGAGCCTCTACAAGGGTGTAGCGTATGAGGATCCGGTTTTCGTTGCTTATGAATATTTTTTCCTTGGTAAGAATTACGCCTCCCACGCGGTATGTCATGCGGGGAACGCCCTCGCAGTCAAACTCACGTATATACTTGTGCCCGTTGGGGCTGTAGACGCCGCCACGGTAGCGGTGAAGGCCGAGGTTGAAAGGTGCGCCGTGCTGTATCACGGTTTCGTCGAGGCTCGACAGCAGCACGTGCGGCTTGTCGCCCATTCCTTCTATCGGTATCACCAGCAATCCGTGCTGTTTGCGGGTGTTGCATCCGGGCAGGGTGGTGCAGTGGTATGCACCCATGCGGTTAGTGCGGAGCATCTCCTTCGGCAGCGACTGTTCCAAGTTTATGAGCAGATTCTTATCGAATTTAAGATAACTCATTTTGGTTTTAGATTGGTTAGGTATGGTGTCGTTATGCGTATTTTGGTTGTGAAACGCAGTCGGCCACACCATGCGGTATGGCCGCCTGCAAGTATCATACGGCGAATTTACGCCTTTTTTCCCGCCCTGCCAAGCCACAGGGGCATTTTTTTGCAAAAGCTGCCGAAGAACAACTTTTGCGCAGGCTGCCGCGCAAAAAAGACCTTCCCCGGCGTGTTTTCGGCACCGGGGAAGGTCGGATGAGATGTGTGAGCGGGTGCTCTTAGCGGATAATAACTTTTTCGGTCTTGTTGCCCTGGCGGCGTATGTAGATGCCGGGGGCGAGGTTGTCGCCGTTTACTTTGACGCCGTTGAGGTTCCAGTATTCAACGGGGCCTTCGGTCGCGTCCGGGTCTGCAACCACGTTGTCGATTCCGCTTGTTCCCTCGATTATATAGGACTTGGGTGCCTCGGTTACTGCCGTGGGACGGTCCTGGCGGAGTGCGAACACGCGGAGTCCTTCGGCGCGGATATAGGCGTAAAGGTTGTTGGCGGGGTCCCATGCAATCTGGACGGCCTCGGTGGAGTAATTCGACCCGGGGACGTCGTAGAGCTTGGTGAACGACGGCTTCTCGCCTTCCCATTCAACGCTCCATACAGAGATGCCGGTGTTGTTGCCGCCGATGGCGAAGAGGCTCAGGTCGTTGTTGAATGCGGCTCCGGCCGACGAGCTGTTGAGGTCTTCAAGCACGTATGAGTTGAAGATTTCTTCTCCGTCGTTGTTGTAGAATATGAAGCAGGGGCAGCTCTGGGCGTTGTTTCCGCTGCCGCGTACCTGCGATGCCAGCACTCCGTGTCGGGTGGCCTGCACGCTGACATTGGTGTTGGCGAAGCGGCTCTTGGAGTTATTGTAGGTGAACTGCGGGGCAAAATCGACGATTTCGGCCGTTCCTACGTCGTAGCGTACCAGATAGTTGCCGGCGTTGGCGGCGGGATAGTCCTCGCAGAACACATACATCTTTGTGTCTTCGCCCTTGCCGTAGAAGCTGATGCCTGTGGCACCGCCGCCGATAACCTTGCCGTCGACGGTGAAGCTGCCGCCTTTTGTCCATGTGCCTCCGAGATAGTTTGTGACACCTGCCTCGGGTTTCATCGGGTCGAACTGCCAGTAGCCTGCGCCTGCGTCGCTCCAGTCGGTGAGGTAGACGAGCCCGTTGTTCTGGCCCACGCGGAATGAAGACGCGCCGTTGCCGGCCTGCCATGGTTGCGCTCCGGCCATATAGTTGCCTTCTTTTTCGAGCGATGCCGAGAATACGTCGATGCCCTGGGCGAAGCCGTTGGATACTACTACTTTGCCGAAGGCGGGGCTGTTCTCGTCGTCGATTACGGCCACACCGCCGCGTGTGAGGCTCTTGAGCGGAGCGTTCTGACGGAATGTGCAGCCTGCCACGCCCTGGGCGTCGGAAAGCACTTCCACGGCCCATGTGTACTTGCCTTTGCCGAGGTCCTGCGGAGCCACTTTGACGGTGTTGCCTGCTTTCTTTACTTGGCCGGCTTCGACTGTCTTCTGCTCGCCGGTTTCCATGTCGGTGAAGATGATGTTGGCCATCGGCGCGTCCTCTATGGCGTCGAAAGATAGCGTGTAGCCGTCTTCGCCGGATAGCTCCGACTTGAGATTGTATGCGAAGGAGGCGCGCTTGACTGGCTGGTCGACTTTTTCGGTAGTAAAGCGCGAGAGGCCGTTGGCTCCTGCCACGTAGAGGTTTATGTGGCCGGAGGTAACATTGTCCTCAATGTCGCGAGTGACGATGGTCTGGCCCATGGTTGCCACCGAGGAGAGTGCCGCCGGCGAGATTTCGGCACCCACGGTGCCTACTTCCTTGGCTTTGTCAAGGCCTTCGGTTATGTCGACCAGAGTCACTCCTGCGGTGTTGGCTTCGGAGTCCTGCGCTGCGGGCACTGCCATGTATGTGTGGCCTGAATATTTGAACATCTGGGTGCGGAAGCCTGCAACAGGCGCGAGGTCGTCGGGCATGGAGCCTGCCGGGACGGGCACGCCTGCGGCAGCGGCGGCGCAGATGTATTCTTCGGCCGGGCGTGAGGACGGATTGAGAATAAACCGGTCGTCGCCTGCGGGAGAGGCGTTGATCTGATACTGGCCGAGGTCGATTTCGTTGCAGCCGTCGATGCTGTTGATGTTCATATGGTATGCCGATGCCATCTCGCCGTTTGCAACGGCCACGTTGGTGAGTCGCAGAGCCTTTGTGGCACCGGTGGTTACAGCCGAGTAAATGAGGCGTCCATCTTCGAGGGTGCCTGCATAGGACATCGTTTCGCCTGTGACGGCGTTGTTGTAGTTGCCTCCGTTGTTAGTGGAGAACCATATGGTCGGGTTGCCTTCAGCCATGCCGTCGCCACTGTTGACCTCCCATTTGTAGATCTTGACGTTGTTCGGGCCGTTGAAGGGCTGGAGCGACTTGTTGATGCCTATCAGGGTGCCGTCGGCGGTGAGGGCTATGTCGCTCAGCGCGAGATATTCGCCCGAAGTTCCTTCTGTGCCGAGCTGGCGCAGAACGTCGCTTGTCTTGGTGTCGAAAATGAGAACAGTGGCAGAGCCATCTTCGTCGAGTGCAAGTATGTAGAGGTGCTCGCCCCGGGCTATGGCACGCTTTATGTTCTTGCCGGCGAGTGCGTCGACGGCCTTGTCCCTGAAGTCCTCTTTAAGGTTGTAAACAGCCTGTGCGCCGTATGCCGGCAGGTTGAACTCGTCAGGGTAGGTTACGTAGTTGATTGTCGGGGGCACGTAGGAGCTGCTTTCGAGCTGAACGGCGGGATATGCCGTTTGGCCTGCTTTCACGCTTACTTCCACCGGCTCGGTTTCCTTGTAGTCGGGGTGGGTTATTTCTATGGTGTAAACACCCGGTTCGACATCGCGGAACACGTAAGCGCCATTGTAATAGTCGTCGGTGGTGTAGGTGGCGATCTGCTTGTCGCCCTGCTTCAGTACCACGGTTGCGCCGTTGACGGGAAGGTAGAGGTCGGCGCTGTTGGGGTTGGGTTTGTACTGGCTGTGGACGAATTTTTCGTGTCGGTCGCGCACTATGCCGTAGATAGAGCCTTTCTTGTCGGTAAGCCCGAAATAATCAGCGATGCCACGGGCGTAGGTATAGCCTTCCATATAGTCCACGTCCCAGTTCATGGCTCGCTGGCGTGCCGGCTGGTATGTGTGGAAATAGCCTTCCACGAGGAATCCGGGAACTTCGTGCTTGAGCGCTCCGAGGTATCCGTAGGTGCTCGAAGTGGAGTAGAAATTGAGGTCGCCGCGTATATTGGGATTGGTGCGGGAGTAATAGCTCCATACCATATGCTCGTTGTCGAAGCAGTGGGGCCAGCATGCCTGTGCCATCACGTCGGATTCCGCCACCTTGGGGCCTCCCTTGCCTGCGTCGTAGCCTCGGTAGAGGTAGAGCGGATAGTTGGTCGAGGTGCCTTCGCTTGCCGCGTTGGAGTGGATTGAGATGAATAAGTCGAAGTTGTTGGCGTCGGCTTCGGCTGCTATTTCGGTGAGGTTCCTGTTGTAAAGCACCAGATTGGCCTTATGGCGGTCGATTTTGTCTACTTCCGCTTTTTCGGCGTCGCTAAGTTCCTCGTATTTTCGGCCGTTGAGTATTGCTTCCCGGGCTTCGTTAAGCTGTGCTGAGGTGCGGAAGTCGCCTTCGTGGGGGCCTGCCTTGACGTGGCTCATCACAATGTTGTTGCTCAGGTCGCGGGCGGCGCCTACCTGCCAGCGTTCGCCTTCCTGGTTGAGGGTGGGGTCGTATTTGAGTCCTAACTGGCGCAGCTTCTCCAGAACGCCGAAGCCTTTGTAGAGGTTGGTGTTCGACTCGAAGAAGTTTGTGGTGTCGGGGTCGGCGACATTATATGCTCCGTGCCCCACGAGCTGGCAGGGGCGGTCGTTCGCAGTCCATGAGCCGTGGCCGGGGTTGATGTATACGCGGAGCTGGTCTGCGTCCTTGGCCGGGAGGGAAGCAGAAGCTATGAGGGCCATGGCGGCGGTGAGTAGTTGTTTTTTCATGGCGTGTCTGCTTATTTAAGGTTCAGAATGTAGAGTTCGCCCTTGTTTGTGGCAAATGCGATTTTTTTGCCGTCGGTGCTCACTGAGGGATTGAGCGCCACCACGGAGTCGTCGGTGAGCACTTGCTCGGTACCCTTGAGGTCGGCGGCAATCAGTCTGGACTCGGTGATGAACTCGCCGTTGTCGCGGTCGCGCTGTCCTACTACGGTGTTGTTGTCGAGCCAGCGGGCTGCGCGCAGTTCGCCGAGGCTTAGAGGATTCGAGCCGTCGAGATCGCACACGAAGCAGCCGCGGTATGCCGCCCAGTAGAGAATCTTTGTCCCGTCGGGCGAAATGCTCGGCCACAGGTAGCTTGAGCGCCCCTGCGGGTCGAGGGTCGTCGTTTTGCCGTTAATGGTAATGTTGAGATGCCCTTGGCTGATAGACACCACGGGGCGGTTTTCCTTGGCCTTTCCCAGACTTTTTGTGCGCGCTCTGCCCTTTTCGATCGCTACCACGTCGGTGCCGTTGAATGCCACGCCGTTGAGGTTGCGGGAGGGCTTGAGTACTTGCTGCACGGAGCCGGAGGCGAAATTGTAGGCTTTCAGCGCGGTGTAGCGCAGGCGGTTCTTGCCTGTGGTAATCTGGCGGTATACAACGTTCTGGTTGTCGGGCGATATGCGCACGTCCACTCCGGAGCCGTTGTCGGTGATTAAATCTACCTTTCCCGTGGCGAGGTCCACGCGTCTGAGTGCGGTACTTGCGAGGTCGGAAACTACGGCAAAGGAGCCGTCGGGGCTGATCGTGGGGTGGTTTACAATGACATTCTCCGACAGCCTGATTTGTTGAACGGATTCAACATCGACCAGCTGGGCGTATGCCATAGTGCCACTACAGATAAGCGCTACCGTGATGAGAAATTTCTTCATGGTTTGGATTTGGGATAATAAATGGTTGGTATTATCAAAGAACGTGATTACTATTCCGAATCAGCTTCCGGCTCAGAAAGAGGGCGCTTTATCCTTCAGAACACGGTGCCGGGCATACTGTGCTGGCGCCGCGCATTATGGGGAATCCTCTGATTCCTTATTGTTTTATAGAATATTGAACACCTGCGGGCCGCGCCGGTATGCGGGGCTTGCGGCCGGTCTGAGTGCGTATGCTGAAAGGCGTTGTTATTGTGCCTCGCAAAAGTAAGTAAAAGTATCGGAAAAATCAGTATGGCGTGCTTGATTTTTTGAATTGGCAATTTGGCCCTTGATTTTTTTTCGAGGCAGGTATTGACCGACAAGGAAAAAATACCTACTTTTGTGAAAATTTGGAAAAAATGGCAAAGGAACTCGCCGAGCAGCTGGAGAGGCTGGGGCACAAGGCCGAACTCCTTGTGACACGCTACGAAACCCTCCGTCGTCAGAACGATGAATTGCGCCGACGACTGGAGGAGATGCAGGCCGCGCTTCTGGCGCGCGACGCACAGATACAGAAGCTCGAGATGCAGGCCGAACACACGCGGATATCCGCCGCTCTGGCGGCCACTCCGGCCGATGTGCAGGCCGCCCGGTCATTGATTTCAAGTTTAGTGCGGGAAATCGACGACTGCGTCGCCGACCTTACGAGAGATGTGTAGCCCCGACCCCGCTTTCCGATGAACGAACCGAAAGAACATAGAATAACGATCAAGATTGCCGGTGTAGAGCCTTTCAAGCTCCCGGTGCCGGAGGACGAAGAGTCGTTCTACCGGTTGGTGATAGGACGAATCAACAGCAATGTCGACCGTCTGAGCTACGGTGTAAACGCCGATTCGCGCGCCGTGGCCCTTGCCAAGGTAACATTATACTACGCCACAATGCTTTACCGCCAGACGAATCTGATTAATTCCCAGTCCGGGCTGCTCGAGGATTTTGAAAAACGAATCGACAGGCTCCTCGAAGGCACCGACTGACCTTCGGTTTCCGTACCCCGCATCGGGAGCGGCACGCAAGGCTTCTCTCGCATATCCCATAGAGAACGATTTTTTCCGCACTTCATATGCCGGTGCAGAGGCACCTGTGTGAAGTGCGTCTTTTGTATTAACCTAACCCACAAGCAACATTCATAATACAATGGTAATATTGTCCTACATCGCCGTGGCTGTAATAGCAGCGGCAATAGCCGCCGGGATAACGCTGATGGCACAGCGCCGGATGGCAACCTCGAGAGCCAAACTGATAGTATCGGAGGCGGAGCGCGAGGCCGAAGACATCAAGCGCAACAAAGCGCTCGAAGGCCGCGAGGAAGCCCTTCGCATAACCACCGAGGCCGAAAAGGCAGCAGCCCAGAAGATGAGCCGCGTGCAGTCGGCCGAGGCCAAGCAGAAACAGCGCGAGCTGCAGCTCAACCAGCAGCAGAGCGAGAACCAGCGCACGCGCAACGAGCTCGACAGCCTCCGCCAGAATCTCGACGCGCAGCAGAACGTTGTCAACAACCGCCAGCAGCAGCTCGACGAAATGCACCGACAGGCGCAGGACCTGCTCGAACACATATCCGGCCTGTCCTCGGCAGAGGCCAAGGAAAAGCTCATCGAAAGCCTCAAGGACGAGGCCAAGACAGCCGCGGCGTCCTACATCAACGACATTATGGACGATGCCAAGATGACCGCCAACAAGGAAGCCAAGCGCATCGTGGTGCAGAGCATACAGCGAGTGGCCACCGAAACGGCGATAGAGAACTCCGTCACTGTGTTCCATATCGATTCCGACGAAATAAAAGGCCGCATCATAGGCCGCGAGGGCCGCAATATACGCGCCCTTGAGGCAGCCACCGGAATAGAGATAATCGTCGACGACACCCCCGAGGCCATAGTGCTGTCGGGCTTCGACCCCGTGCGCCGCGAGATAGCGCGCCTTGCCTTGCACCAGCTCGTGGCCGACGGCCGCATACACCCCGCCCGCATCGAGGAGGTTGTGGCCAAGGTGCGCAAGCAGATAGAGCAGGAGATAATCGAAACAGGCCAGCGCACGGCCATCGACCTCGGCATACACGGCCTTCACCCCGAGCTTATACGCCTGGTGGGCAAGATGAAGTATCGCTCAAGCTACGGCCAGAACCTGCTGCAGCACTCCCGCGAAACAGCCAACCTCTGCGCCGTGATGGCATCGGAACTCGGCCTCAACCCCAAGAAGGCACGCCGCGCAGGCCTGCTCCACGACATAGGCAAGGTGCCCGACGAGGAACCCGAGCTGCCCCACGCCCTCCTCGGCATGAAGCTGGCCGAAAAATACAAGGAAAAGCCCGAGATATGCAACGCCATCGGCGCCCACCACGACGAAGTGGAGCAGACATCGCTCCTTGCGCCCATCGTGCAGGTGTGCGACGCCATTTCGGGTGCCCGTCCCGGCGCGCGCCGCGAAATCGTCGAGGCATACATCAAGCGCCTTAACGACCTCGAGCAGCTTGCCCTGTCCTACCCCGGCGTGGTAAAGACATATGCCATACAGGCCGGCCGCGAGCTGCGCGTGATAGTGGGTGCCGACAAAATCGACGATGCCGAAACCGAAAAGCTCTCCGGCGAGATAGCGCGCCGCATACAGGACGAAATGACATACCCCGGACAGGTGAAGATAACCGTTATCCGCGAAACCCGTTCGGTAAGTTTTGCCAAGTAAGCCATGTCGAAGCAAGACAAGCCAAACCAAGAGCCCGACGAGCAGGACGGACGCCCCTCGCAGGAATCCTCTGAAGGCCCGCGTGCCGCTGCCGAGCCGCATGTCTGCGCCGGTTCGTGCCGCCGCGGCAAGCTGCATTCGTTCGACTGGCTCGGCGACATACCCGGCGGCTTTGCCGAGAGCGACCTTGTGGAGGTGCAGTTCAAGAACACCCGCAAGGGCTACTATCGCAACAGCCTCCGCATCCCCCTCGAGATAGGCGACGTGGTGGCCGTGGAAGCGAGTCCTGGCCACGACATAGGCACGGTGACACTTACCGGCAAGCTCGTGGAGATGAGGCTGCGTAAATCGTCGGGTCGCGGAGGTGTGAACATGGCCGACATCAAGCGGGTGTTCCGCAAGGCCAAGCCTGCCGACATAGAGAAATACGACGAGGCTCGCGCCCGCGAGGACGACACCATGATTCGTGCCCGCCGGATAGCCGACGACCTCAATCTCAATATGAAAATCGGCGACGTGGAGTATCAGGGCGACGGCAACAAGGCCATATTCTACTACATAGCCGACGAGCGCGTCGATTTCCGGCAGCTAATCAAGATACTTGCCGAAACCTTCAAGGTGCGCATAGAGATGAAGCAGATAGGTGCCCGTCAGGAAGCCGGACGCATAGGCGGCATAGGCCCCTGCGGCCGCCCGCTGTGCTGCTCGCTGTGGATGACCAACTTTGTGTCGGTGGCCACAAGTGCCGCGCGCTATCAGGACATATCGCTTAATCCGCAGAAGCTGGCCGGACAGTGCGCCAAGCTCAAATGCTGTCTCAACTTCGAGGTCGACGCCTATATGGAGGCCTCGCGGCGCATGCCGCCGCGCGATGTGCGCCTCGAAACAGCCGATGCGACATATTACCACTTCAAGAGCGACGTTTTCAACAGGCAGATTACGTATTCTACCGACAAGTCGCTTGCCGCGAACCTTGTGACGATCGACGCCGACCGCGTGTTCGAGATAATAGCCCTCAACAAGGCCGGGGAGAAGCCCCTGAGCCTGCAACGCGAGGCCGACTCCAAGCCCAAGGAGCGCTCGGCCTTCGGCGACATACTGGGAGAGGACGATCTCACGCGCTTCGACAAAAAGAAGAAGCGCAGGTCCAAGCCGCAGCAGAAGCAGAAGAAAGAGCAGAAGCCGGCACAGGAAGCCCCCCGCAAACAGGCTCAACCGCAGCAATCGCAGCAGCCACAGCCTGCCGGCGACAAGCCGCAGAAAAAAGGGCAGGGTCACGGACGCAAGCCCAACAGGCGCCCCAAGGGAGGCGACGCCCCCAAGCCGCAATGATGCGCCTGCTCCTGCCTCTGGTGCTGCTGATGATGGCGGCGTGCTCGGGCGTCTACAGCGGTAGCGACGGCGACGACAACACTTTCAGCGCGTTCGCCACAGTCGACTCAAAGGGCTGGCCATACTCCGAGCCTTTCGAGTTCGAGCCGGACACCCTGCGCGACAGTGTGGCCACGGGCCGTCTGCTGGTTTCGGTACGGCACGGCAAGAACTACGGCTTCAGCAACCTCTGGCTCGAAGTGGCATACGACGGGCCGGACTCGACAGTGGTTGCCGACACCATCAATGTGGCCTTGGCCGACCCTTACGGCAAATGGCTCGGCAGCGGCATGGGACTCTCCTTTCAGGTGTCCGACACCTTGCCCGGAGCATTCTCAATAGCCCGCCACAGGCCGGTGCGCGTGCGCCATATAATGCGTCTTGACACCCTTGAGGGCATAGAGCGTGTGGGCATAGTTTTTATACCTTAAGTATGGAATAATATGTTCGACAGTTATATATTCGATATGGACGGCACCCTGTGGGACGCGGTCGACAGCTATTGCGCGGTGTGGAACCGCACTTTTGAGGAATGCGGCGTGAATGTTGCCGCCGTGACACGTCCGCAGCTTGAAGCGCTGATGGGCACGCCTCTCGACGGCATATGCCGCGCGCTTGCTGGCGACACGGCACTGCCTGCCGGATTTATGGAGCGTCTGCATGCAAACGAAGTCGGTATGATGCCTTCGCTCGGCGGCAGGCTCTACCCCGATGTGAGATCCACGCTCGAAGCCTTGAAGGCGCGCGGCGCGCGGCTGTTCATGGTGAGCAACTGCGATGCCGGCGGCGTCCCTAATTTTCTTCGGTTCACGGGCCTTGAAGGGCTTATTGAGGATTTCAGGGCTTTCGGCGACAACGGCTGCGAGAAGGACGTGAACATTGCCGCCATCGTGGAGCGTTATAACCTGAGCGCGCCTGTGTATGTGGGCGATACTGCCGGCGATGCAGCGGCTGCCCACAAGGCCGGTCTGCCTTTCGCGTGGGCGGCTTACGGCTTCGGCAGGGACGTGACCGATTACGAAATAAAGCTCGATAAGTTCAGCGATTTAAACAGATTATAAGTGAAAAAAGCAGAATCTCCACTCGATATAAACCTCCTCGGAGCCGACGAGCAGTCGCGGCGCCTCGCAAGGGTGTATGCGGCTATGCGGAGCGGCGGTATGGAGGCCGCGCTTGTGCGCGATCTCGCCAATATATATTATCTTACAGGCCGCGTGTTCCGTGGCTTCATATATATCAGTGAGGCGCTTGCCGCGCCCCTTTACTTTGTGCGGCAGCCCAACCACCTCTGCGGCGAAGGGCTGCACATGGTGCGCAAGCCCGAGGAGATAGCGCCGCTGCTTGCCGCGGCAGGCATCGACGCGGCGCGCCCGGTAGCTCTTGAGTTGGACTCGGTGTCCTACTCCGAAAGCCTCCGCCTTGCACGGGCGTTCGGCATGGAGGCTCCGGAGGCGAACCTCTCGCCTGCCATGAGGACGGCTCGCGCGGTAAAGACGCCGCGGGAGCAGGAGCTTATCCGCGAGTCGGGCGTCAGGCACACGCTTGCATACTCGCGCATTCCGCATCTCTACCAGGAGGGTATGACCGACATCGAATTCCAGATAGAGATAGAGCGGGTGTCGCGTCTTGAGGGCTGTCTGGGCATTTTCCGTGTCGGGGGCGACGATATGGAGCTTTTTATGGGCAATGTCCTCACCGGGCATAATGCCGATACCCCGTCGCCTTACGATTTTGCCATGGGTGGCCGGGGCCTCGACCCCTCCATACCGGTAGGAGCCGACGGCACGCTGATAAAGCCGGGCATACCTGTGATGGTAGATGTGAACGGCGACTATACGGGCTATATGACCGATATGACGCGCTGCTTCGTGGCCGGCGAGCCTGCCGAAGAGGCCGTGCGGGCAAATGAGCTGAGCGTGGCTATATGCGGGGAGCTTGCCGCCATGATGATACCCGGCACTCCGGCACGCGATTTGTACGCCCGCGCGGCACTTATGGCGCAGCAGGCAGGCATGGCCGACAACTTTATGGGCCATCGCAGCCACGCAGGATTCGTGGGTCACGGCGTGGGAATACAGATCAACGAACTGCCTGTGATAGCGCCGCGGTCAAAAGATATTATCGAGGCAGGAAATGTGATTGCCCTCGAACCAAAATTTGTAATTCCCGGACTTGGCGCTGTCGGTATCGAGAATACTTATATCGTTACAGAGCAGGGCGGTGTTTCCGTTACCACGGCTCCGCAGGGCATAATAAAGCTTGATTGAATGAACCTCAAAGATTCACTCGACAAGAAGATTTTTACCACCATCGGCGCTATAGCCGACAGTATGGGGCGCGAATGCTACGCCGTGGGCGGCTATGTGCGCGACATTATCATAGGACGCCCCTCGAAAGACATCGATTTCGTCACCGTGGGCTCTGGCATAGAGCTTGCCGAGGCTGTGGCGCAGCGGCTCGGCCGCCATACGTCGCTGGCCGTTTACCGCAATTACGGCACGGCGCAGGTGCGCCACGCCGACCTCGAGCTTGAGTTCGTGGGTGCCCGCCGCGAGTCCTACCGCCGCGATTCGCGAAATCCCATAGTGGAGGACGGCACTCTCGAAGAAGACCTCGCACGGCGCGACTTCACTATCAACGCGCTTGCCGTGAAGGTAAACAGCGACGGCTTCGGCGAGGTGATAGACCGTTTCGACGGCCTCGCCGACATAGAGAGGCGTATAATCCGCACACCGCTCGACCCCGACATAACGTTCAGCGACGACCCGCTGAGAATGCTCCGTGCAATACGCTTCGCCACGCAGCTGCAGTTCGACATATATCCCGAAACATTCGAGGCGATATGCCGTAATGCCGACAGGATAGAGATTATCACCGCCGAGCGCGTCAAAGACGAACTTTTCAAGATAATGTGCTCGGCAAGGCCGTCGACGGGCTGGAAACTGCTTCTCGACAGCGGCCTGCTCAAACTGGTGTTGCCGGAGCTTGCCCGCATGAAGGGTGTGGAAGTAGTGTCGGGTCGCGCCCATAAGGATAATTTCTACCACACTATGGCGGTGCTCGACGCCGTGGCTGCCGGTTCCGGCAATATGTGGCTGCGCTGGGCCGCGCTGTTCCACGACATAGGCAAGCCCGTGACCAAGCATTTCGACAAGGTGCGAGGCTGGACTTTCCATAATCATAATTTTGTGGGAGCCAAGATGGTGAAGACCATCTTCCGGCGTATGAAGTTCCCTCTGGGGGCGGAACTGCGCTATGTGGCCAAGCTTGTGGAGCTGCACATGCGCCCCATAGCGCTTGTGGAGGACGAGGTGACCGACAGCGCCGTGCGAAGGCTCATTCACTATGCCGAGGACGACCTCGCCGACCTTATGCTGCTTGCCCGAGCCGACATAACGAGCAAGGACGAGGCCCGCAAGGCGCGCTATCTGGCTAATTTCGATCTTGTGGAGGAAAAGTTCCGCACCACTAATGCAAAGGATTTCGAGCGCAACCGCAAGAACCCCGTCGACGGCACGGAGATTATGGAGCTGTTCGGCCTGCCGCAGGGCCCCGAGGTGGGCTATTTCGCCAAAAATCTCAAACAGGCCATTAAGGACTGCGAAATCGACGATACCCGTGAGGCTGCCTTTGCCTACCTGCTGCGCCTCGCTGCCGAGCGCGGCATCGCGCCACTCCGCGACCCGCTTGCGGCAGGCTCGTAATAAAAAATCACTGCCTCAATGTAGGGGCGCGGTACGCCGCGTTTTTTCCGCGACAAGCGTTATGACACACTTTCTTCTAACTACTAAAAAAGCCGCCCGGAAAGGCGGCTTTTTTAGGGTATTGGTGCTTGGTGTTTACGATTAGCAAACGCCGAGACCCATCATGGCGTTGGCAACCTTCATGAAGCCGGCGATGTTGGCGCCCTTCATATAGTTGATGTAGCCGTCGGCTTCCACGCCGTACTTGAGGCACTGGCTGTGGATATCGGTCATGATTACGTGGAGCTTCTGATCCACTTCTTCGGCCGTCCACTGGAGGTGCATGGCGTTCTGGCTCATTTCGAGACCAGAGGTGGCTACGCCGCCTGCGTTGACAGCCTTGCCCGGAGCGTACACTGTGCGGCTTTCGATGAAAGCGTCGATAGCTTCGGGAGTACAGCCCATATTTGATACTTCGGCAACCATTTCAACGCCGTTGGCGATGAGGGCGTGAGCGTCGTCGCCGTTAAGCTCGTTCTGTGTGGCGCAGGGGAGTGCGATGTCCACTTTCTGTTCCCAGGGCTTGCGGCCTGCGAAGAAAGTGGAACCGGCGTAGCGTTCTGCATAGGGAGCCACAACGTCGTTGCCGGAGGCACGGAGTTCGAGCATGTAGTTGATTTTGTCGGCGTCGAGACCGGCGGGGTCGTATACATAGCCGTCGGGGCCGGAGATGGTCACAACCTTTGCGCCGAGTTCTGTAGCCTTGAGGGCCGCGCCCCATGCCACGTTGCCGAAGCCGCTGATTGCCACGGTCTTGCCCTTGATGTCGTCGTTGCGCTGCTTGAGCATGTTCTGCACGAAGTAGAGGGCGCCGAAGCCGGTAGCCTCAGGACGTATGCGGCTGCCGCCGAATTCCATTGCCTTGCCGGTGAATGTGCCGTCGTGCTGGTTGACGAGGCGTTTGTACATACCGTACATATATCCTACTTCGCGTCCGCCCACGCCGATGTCGCCGGCGGGTACGTCGCGGTCAGGACCGAGGTTCTTCCAGAGGCCGAGCATGAAGGCCTGGCAGAAGCGCATGATTTCGCGGTCGCTCTTGCCACGGGGGGAGAAGTCGCTGCCGCCCTTTGCGCCGCCCATAGGAAGGGTGGTGAGTGCGTTTTTGAATGTCTGCTCGAAGCCCAGGAACTTGAGAATGGAAAGGTTTACAGAAGCGTGGAAGCGGATACCGCCTTTGTACGGGCCGATGGCGTTGTTGAACTGCACACGGTAGCCGATGTTGTTCTGTACTTCGCCCTTGTCGTCGATCCATGTCACGCGGAAGGTAACTATGCGGTCAGGCTCAACCATGCGTTCGATGATTTTGTTGCGCTCGAACTCGGGGTGCTGGTTGTAGATGTCCTGTACCGACATAAGCACTTCTTTCACTGCCTGCAGGTACTCTTTTTCGCCGGGGTGCTTGGCTTCGAGGGAAGCCATGATACTGTTAATATCCATAGCGTTTTTTTATTAGGTGTTTTCTCGGTAGAGATTTGTCTTGTGTTACTATCGGCAAAGATAGCAACAATTCCGATTCAAAGGTGTATTTTATGAAAAATTATACATAAAAATGTGTTTTTCCCGTGTGGCCTGTGTTTGGTGCTTTCTTTATGCTCATCGGTCTGGTGCTGCGGGAGAACGTCAAAGGGCCGTGCCTGTCGGCACAGCCCTTGTGTGATTGTGGCGCTGCGGCTCTTTATTTGAGGCCGAGCTTGGCGCGTACCTGCGGGGTAATGTCTACCACGTCGTTGCCCTTGTAGAGGAGGAGAGCCTGCTCGTTGGGCAGAATGAAGGTGAAACCGCCTTCCGCGCCTACCGACTTCACAGCGTCGGTGAGCTTGGTCTGGATAGGCATTGTGAGCTGTTCCTGGAGGCGCTGAATGTTCTGCATGGCTGTGTTGCGGAACTGTTCTACCTTGGCCTGGCGCTCCTGTATTTCGTTGATGCGGCGTTCTTTTATCGCGTCGGGAGTGTTGGGGTCGTTCTGTATGGTCTGGAAGTCGGCGAAGAGTTTGTTGACTTCTTCGGAGAGCTTCTGGTATTCGTCCTCGTATTTTTTGGAGGTTTCTTCAAGCTCTGCGCGCATGGCGGCGCTTTCGGGCATAGCCTGGAACACGGATTCGATGTCTACCACGCCGAATTTCTGGGCCATACCGCTCAGGGGAAGAGCGAGGGCAACGGCGAGAAGGATTTTCTTGAACATATTTATGGTTTTATAGTTTGATATTGCGGTGAATTGTTTGTTCTTTGCAAAGTTACGAAATTAGTTGGAATAACCCAATTTGGCAAGTACTTCGTTGCTTATGTCGATGCGTGGCGAGGCATACACTATGTCGGAAGCCGACGCGCGGTCGAAAACGGTATGGTAGCCGCGTTCTTCGGCCACCTTTTTGACGGCGTTGTATACGTCGTCCTGTATCGGTTTGAGAAGTGTCTGGCGCTTTTTGTAAAGCTCGCCTTCCGGCCCGAAGTATTTGTAGCGCAACTCTGTGGCGGCTTTTTCTTTGGCCACTATTTCTTCTTCGCGTTTCTTGACCTGCTCTTCGGTGAGGAATACCTTGTCGGAGAGATAGTTCTGGTACATGGTTTCGGCTTCTTTGCCTACAGCCTCTACTTCTTTCTGCCAGCGCTGCGAGAGCTGGTTGAGCTGTTCGTTTGCCATTTCGTAGCTTGGCACGTTCTTGAAGATGTACTCCATGTCTACGAGGGCGAATTTCTGGGCCGAGGCGGCAAGCACTGCGGCTACGGCCATGAGGAGGGTGATGGCTGTTTTTTTCATATTCAGTGGTATTTTACTTTATATGACAAGCGAAAGCCTGAAAGGTTTAGAATTCCTGTCCGAGAATGAAGTGGAAGTGGCTGCCGCCGCGTTCGCCGAACACTTTGTCGAAGCCGTATGCCCAGTCGATACCCATGAGTCCGACCATGGGGAGCTGTATGCGCACGCCGGCACCGGCGCTGCGTTTAAGCTCGAAGGGGTTGAACTGGCTTACCGAGGTCCAGGCGTTGCCGGCCTCGAGGAAGGCGAGGGCGTAGATGGTGGTGCTCTGCTGGAGCATCAGCGGGAAGTGGAGTTCGAGGCCCATGCGGGTGTAGGCGTAGCCTTCGGAGCGCCACGGGGTGAGCGAGCCGTTGTCATAGCCGCGCAGGGCTATTGTTTCGGTAGCGTAGGTGTATGAGCCGCTCATGCCGTCGCCGCCGACGTAGAATGTTTCAAACGGCGATTTGAGGTATTTGTTGTAGCTTCCGAGGAGGCCGAAGTCGAAGCGGGTCATAAGTACGGGTGTCCACTGCTGGCTTGTCGACAGCGGGGTGTAGGTGCGGCTCTTGAAGCGCAGCTTCCAGTATTCGATCCAGCGGTACAGCTCTTTGCTGGCTGCCTGGCTTACGGCGGCGTCCTGCGACTGCGATTTCTCGGTAAGGGTCTTCCAGTCCTTTTTGCCGCTGAAGAGTTCGGCGGGAGGAGTCATCTGGAAGCTGAGCTGGAATGTGGAACCGCTGCGGGTGTAGATGGGGTTGTCGATGGAGTTCCGGGCAAGAGTGAAGCCGAGGGTGAGAGAGTTGGCCGTGCCGTTGTTCATCAGGAAGAGGTAGTCCCAGTTCTTGAGGTAGTACCAGTTGTAGCCGAGTTCGGCAGTGAATGTGAACCAGTCGTCGGGCCATTTGAGGCGTTTGCCGAAGCCCACGTTCACGCCCACCATCTGGAGCACCTTGTTGGGATCGAGAGAGTTCTGGTAGCTGTTCTGGTAGTAGTCGTTGTAGTAGTTGTTCATGCCGGGATAGTAGCCCATGCCGCCGCCCCAGTAGCTGGAGTTGGCCCACGAACGATTGTAGAACGACGAGTTGACGCCTGTCTGGCGGCTGTAGTAAGCGCTTACAGAGAGGCTGTTGGGCCGCTTGCCGCCGAACCACGGGTCGAGGAACGATATGGCGTAGCTCTGGTAGTAGCGGGCGTTGGTCTGCGCGCTGATGGTGAAGGTCTGTCCTTCGCCCTGCGGTATGATGCCTCGGTATGTGCTGGGGTAGAATAGGTTTTTGATAGAGAAGTTGGTGAATTTGAGCTGGAGTTTGCCGATGATGCCGGTCTGTCCCCAGCCGAGGGAGAACTCTATCTGGTCGTTTGCTTTGGATTCGAGGTTGAGGGCTATGTCGACGGTTCCGTTTTCTTCGTTGGGCGAGATGTCGGGAACCATGTTTTCGGGGTTGAAGTGGCCTGTCTGGGCGATTTCACGCATGGAGCGCATCAGCTCGGACTTGCTGAAGAGGTCGCCGGGACGCACGCGGAGCTCGCGGCGGATAACCTTCTCGTACAGTCGGTCGTTGCCGTTGATTATCACATTGTTGATGCGGGCCTGCGGGCCTTCTATCATTCGCATTTCGAGGGTTATGGAGTCGCCTTCGATTTCGCGCTCGATGGGTATGAGCTGGTAGAAGAGGTAGCCCTTGTCCATATAGAGGTTCGACACGGCGTCGTCGTCGGTGGTGAGGCGCTTGTCGAGCAGCTTCTGGTTGTATACGTCGCCCGGCTTCATGTCGAGGTAGGCGTCGAGCACGTCGTTGGGGTAGATAGTGTTGCCTACCCAGTGTATGTCTTTGATAAAGTACTGCTTGCCTTCGTCGAGGTCGATGTACACATCGACGTTGTTCTCGTCGTAGGGCACTACGCTGTCGGCCGTAATCTTGGCGTCGCGGTAGCCTTTCTCGTTGTACTTTTCGAGTATTCGGTTGAGGTCGTCCTGATAGTCGCTCTCCACGAATTTCTTCTGGCTGAAGATTTTGAGAAGGTCTTTTTTCTCGTTTGTCTTCTTCATGGTGCGTTTGAGAGCGCGGTCGCTCAGCACCTCGTTGCCGTCGAAGTAGATTTTGTGTACTTTCACCTTGTGGTGCTTGTCGATAACGACGTCGACAAACATCTCGTTTTCGTTGGAGAGGTCTTCGCGGAGGTTGACGCGCACGGTGGCGTTGCCGAAACCTTTGTCTTTGTAGTATTTGGACACGATGGCCTCGGTGCGGTTCACCACGTTTCGGGTGATTGTGTTGCCTTTCATAAGCTGCAGCCTTTCCTGCAGCTCTTTGGCTTCGCCTTTCTTGGCTCCGATATAGTTCACGGCCGATATGCGCGGCTGTGTGCGCAGCACTATCTTGAGCCACGCCTTGTCGCCTGCCACTTTCTCAAGCTCTATCTTTGCCTGTGCGAAGAGAGTCTGGCGCATAAGGTTTTTGACGGCGTTCGTTATGTCGTCGCCGGGAATCGTCACCCGTTCGCCCACTTTAAGTCCGGCATAGCCCAATATAAGGACGTCTTCGTAGTTGGGCGCACCTTCCACGGATATTCCGGCAATCTCGTATGTGCGCGGCATGGCGCTGTAGAGTACTGTCGGGTTGTATATGGTGTCGACGGGAGCCTGCGCGGCGGCTTTCGGGGCGAAGGCTGCTATCGCTAAAGCCAAAAACAGTAGTATCGTTTGTCGCATAATGGATAATGACGGTTCTGATAATTGGGTTGGTCGGAGGTAAGGTAGCTTACTCTCCCGGGCTTATTTGTTCGCCGGTAAGCCCGAAGCGCCTTTGGCGCCTCTGGTACTCGGCTATGTGGTTTCTGAAATCCTCGCGGCTGTAATCGGGCCAGAAGGTCTGTGTTACGGCCAGCTCGGTGTATGCTATCTGGTAGAGGAGGAAGTTGCTCACGCGCATGTCGCCGCCGGTGCGTATGAGCAGGTCGGGGTCGGGCATTCCGGCAGTGGCGAGGGCGTCGGAGATGGTGCTTTCGTCGATGTCGTCGGGCGAGAGCTCGCCTGCCACGGCGCGGGCGGCAAGCCGTCGGGCGGCTTCCACTATTTCCCAGCGGGAGGAGTAGCTGAGAGCAAGCACGAGCACAAGCCCTGTGCAGTGGCCGGTGTCGGCCATGCAGCGGCGCAGGCGCGAGGCCGATTCGCGGGGCATGCGGTCGAGGTCGCCGATGGCGGCGAGGCGCACGTTGTTTTTTATAAGGTCGGGTGTTTCGCGCTCTATTGCCGTGACGATGAGGTGCATCAGGGCATCTACTTCCTCCTGCGGCCTGTTCCAGTTTTCGGTGGAGAAGGTGTAGAGTGTGAGGTAGTTTATGCCGAGGGCGGAGGCTTCTTCGGTTATTCGGCGGACAGTGGAAACGCCCTCGACATGGCCTGCCGAGCGCTCGAGTCCGCGCGATGTGGCCCAGCGCCCGTTGCCGTCCATTATTATGGCTACGTGTGCGGGAATGCGGGCCGGGTCGATGGTCTGTGGTGTGCTGTTCATGCCGTGCGGGAGAGTTTTATTCGACATAGTGACAGGTCTCGCAGCGTGGTCCGAACTCGTAGGACACCCCGATAGTGAGGCGCGAGTACCAGTCGGTGTTTTTGTAGAACGCTGTCTTTATTCCGTTGAGATCGGCAAGTTCGGCACCGTCGATATGGTCGCCGAAAGCTTTCGTCATAGTGAACTCAAGACCGAGGTTGAGCCTTGGTGTGGCCTTGAATTTGATGCCTGCGCCCATAGGCACTGTCGGTACCACCGTGGTGGAGCCTCCCGAGGCGGACAATGCCGCTCCCACGCCCACTGTGAGGTAGGGCGACCATCTGCGGAGCCGCTTGTATGTTTCGCCTATGCCGTATGGCAGGAAGTTGAATTCGCCGCGCACGCTCAGCTCGTATGCCTGGGCTGAGAAGCTGTATGCCGCGCCTGAGGGCAGGACGTCGCTCATATCGCGGGTGTCGCCGCTGAGGGAGAATGTGGAGAGTACGGCGCGCAGCGCCCATCGTGTGTCGGGCAGGTAGCGCATCGATATTTCGCCGTCGAAACCGGGATGGGCGAACGGGTTGCTGCGGTTTGCGTCGCCTATGTAGCCGCTCATGCCGAGCTGTGCCCCGATGTCGAATTTATAGGGTGCCGACTGTCCTGTGGCCGTGCATACGCAGAGCAGGCCGGCGGCTGTGATGCCGGCGGCTGCTATGGCTCGTAGTGACAGGCGTAAAAGCTTCATTGCGCGTTAAGCGAGCTTAGAGTATGGGCTTGAATGTCATACGGTTGATGGTGGCGCGCCATACGTTGTTGCTGAGTGCGCCGGATTCTTCCGTGCCGCCGAAGAGGTATATGAACGGGCATTCCCACGATTCCACGGGCTTGGTGGCGCGCGATAGAGAGCTTCCGGCAGCGAACAGGGCGCCTGCGGGTATGCGGCCTGTGAAGGGCATTTCTGTCCATGCGCCTGTGGAGCGGGAGCCGAGGGTGGTTTCATACACGAATCCGTTGGCGAAAGCTGTGGCGGGAACGTATTCGGGCAGCTGAGCGAGGTCGCCTGCCTTGGCCCATGTCATGCCGTAGTCGCTTGATATGTAGACGGTGCGGTTGTTCTTGGTGCCGTCGGAGCCGCCGAAGGCCATCATCACGGAGTATTCGGTGACAACCCACGCTATCGAAGTCTTGAAGGTGAAGAAAGGCACCAGAGTCATACCCTCGAGCTTGGCCGGTATCGGCTTGATGCTGATTTTTGCCCATTCGGTGCCGTCGTAAGCCCATGCGGCGTCGGTGAGCGAGCCGTCGGCGAGGCGTCCGCCTACGAATGTGGCCTGCAGGCCTCCGCTGAGGGGGAAGCTGAACGTAACGGGCTGCGACATTCCGCTTACGGGCATGTCGGCCGGCATTGCCTGTCCGTCGATAGAGCCTGCGGGGTATTCGGTATAGCGCCATGTGCCGTCGGCGTTGCTCGTGCCTACGAGCTTGCCGGTGACGGAGCCTATGATGTGGCTCCACGTCTTGCCGGTGCCGGTCCATGTGGCGCCGCCGTCGGTAGAGCGGAATAGCTGCGATGATTTAACTGTGCCGGCGAGTATGTACAGGGCGTCTTCTGCCGCCGAGAATGTTTCTATGCGTGCGTTTGCCGGGAGGGCGGGCACTGAGTATTCCCAGTTGTCGGCGAAGGGGTCGGCGGTATGTGCCATGCAGTATGCCGAGCCGTTGTAGGTGAGGCAGTAGAGGCCGTCGGCTGTCTGCGCGGTCTGCTGCTTCTGCAGTGTGCCGCCAAGGTTTGTGGGCAGTGTGCGGAGCGCGTTGCGGTCCCATACGAGGGAGTCGCTTTTCATCGTGTGCACGTTGACCGATATGGTGTAGTTGCGCGCTGCCATGCCGTCGGGCGAGGATACCTGAAGCCTTACGGGACGGGTGAAGTCGATGGTGTCGTCGGGGTTTGTGAGGTAGTCGTGGATGGTTTCTTCGCCTTTCTCGCTTGTTTCGATGAGGTTAGCCACCGACACTCCCTCGAGCATGCGTATGCGGGGCACAAGCTTGTTGGTGCGTGTTCCGTAAGGGAGCGAGTCGCCGTTGAAAATCAGCCCTTTGTTGAGGTCTATCGAGAAAAAAACGGTGTCGAGGTTTTTAAGCACGCTGTCGTCTTCGCTGAGGGCGAACGAGTAGACGGCCACGCTCGATGCCGTATTCTCGGAGGGAATGTACGAATCGGAGTTACATCCCATAAAAACAAGGGCCGCCACAAAGGCCGCCAAGCATATTGCAGTGAATTTCTTCATTGAGTTGACGTTGTTACGAAGTGCAAAATTATAATTTTGCGACCAATAGGGCAAACCATTTTGCCTAAAAGCCCCTTTTTGGGGCGCATTTATATGTTTTTAACGCCCTTTGTCAGCTTGTGCGAATAAACATTAACGTTTTCCGAAGCGCGCGGCGCAGGCTTCCGAGCGGTATGTGGATATGGTGTTGGAACCGATTTTTTCGACTGTGCAGGGTATGGTTCCAATGGCCGGGGCGGGTACGCGTCCGCTGCTTCCGAGGGGGTGCGGGGACACTTCCACGTATGCTTCGTCCCATAGCCCGGACTGTATGAAGGAGTTCAGTAGCGATGCGCCTCCTTCCACGAGTAGCGACGTGATTCCCTCTTCGCGGTATAGGCTGCGGAGCGTTTCTTCGAGAGGTGTGGATTGGCTTATGTATATGGTGCGTCTGGGGTCGGCAAGCAGTGGTGCCTCAGAGGCTATGCCTCGGTGGTCGAATACCACCGGGCGCGGCGACGGCCCGGCAAAGAGGCGGGTGTCGAGGCGCGGATTGTCGGCGAGAGCTGTGCGGGCGCCGACGGCGATGGCGTCGTGGACGGCGCGGCGCGCGTGGACCAATGTCTGGGTGAGCGGTGTGGAGAATTTGGCGGGACGCCCGTCGGCAGCACGGTCGCAGTCCATAAATCCGTCGGCGCTCATAGCCCATTTGAGGGTTATGAAGGGCCGGTGGAGGATGTGGGCGGTGTGGAATGCGGCGTTGAGGCTGCGGCTCTCGTCGGCGAGGAGCCCTTCGTCGACCTCTATGCCGGCTTGGCGGAGCATGGCGATGCCACGGCCAGCCACCTGCGGGTTGGGGTCGCCGGCGGCCACTACCACGCGCCTGAAGCCGCACTCGACGAGCAGTTTGGCGCAAGGCGGTGTCTTGCCGTAATGCGAGCATGGCTCGAGGGTGACGTATATGGTGCTTTGCGGGAACAGGGCGCGGTCGGCGTCGGCAACCGAGCGCACGGCGTTGACCTCGGCATGCGGGCCTCCGAAACGGCGGTGCCAGCCTTCGCCTATTATGCGTCCGTCAGATGCCGTTATCACTGCGCCTACCATTGGGTTGGGCGATACATGGCCGGCGCCGGCACGGGCAAGGGCCAGTGCGCGGCGCATGTACTTGGTGTCGTCGGGCGAGAAGGTCATAGGGCTGAGTATGCCGGGCTGAATGTGTCGCCGCCGAGCGGATTGCCTGTCCTGAGTCCCTTGGTGAGCCATCGCACGCGCTGCTCCGAGCGGCCATGGTTGAAGCTGTCGGGCATTTCGCGGCCGTATGCCTTGCGCTGGAGGTAGTCGTCGCCGATTTTCGAGGCTGCCTCGACGGCGTTTTCCACGTCGCCCGGCTCGATCGAGCCGAACATTTCGTTGTCGAGAGCCGCCCACACCCCGGCGTAGTAGTCGGCCTGCAGTTCGAGGCGCACGCTTATCTTGTTGGCCTCTGTTTCGGGCAGCCGCTGCATTTGGCTGTGGGCCTGGTCGAGGGTGCCGAGGAGATGCTGCACGTGGTGGCCTACCTCGTGGGCTATTACATAGGCATATGCGAAGTCGCCGCTGGCGCCTATGTTTTGCTTCATGTCCTTGAAGAAGTCGAGGTCGATGTACACGGTCTGGTCGGCGGAACAGTAGAAGGGCCCTGTCTGCGAGGTGGCGTTGCCGCAGCCGGAATTGACGGCGCCGCTGAATAGCACGAGTTTGGGGCATTCGTATTCTCCCCAGCCCCGGCGGCTGAACTCGCGGGTCCATACGTCTTCGGTGCCTGCCAGTATCTGCGATGCAAATTCGGCAAGGCGTTCGTCTTCAGGGCTTGGCGTGTAGTTTTCCTGATAGCTGCTGTTTCCGCTCAATGCGCCGCTGCCAAGGACGTTGCCTACGACGTCGCCTATGCTGCCGCCGGAAAAGAGCGTTATGGCAGCTGCTATTATCACACCGATGATGCCGCCTCCGATTCCAAGGGCGCGGCCGCTTGGCCGCCCTCGGCGGTCGTCTACATTGCCGCTTCTGCGGCGTCCGTCCATTCGCATGTTTTTAGGTGGGTAGGTGATTAAGTGGTTAGGTGGGTAGGTGGGGTTATTTGGGGAGGAGCTCGAAGCTGTCGACGTAGATTTCTGTGACGGTGCGCTTTATGGCGTTGTGGTCCTCCCAGTAGCGGGTGCGGATTTTGCCTTCCACGAGCAGGCGTGTGCCTTTGCGTATGTATTTTTCGGCAAATTCGGCAGCGCGTCCCCACATCACGATGTTGTGCCATTCCGTTATCTCGGGCATGTCGACAGGCGAGCCGTCGGCGGCACGCCCGCGACGCTTCTCGGTGGTGGCGAGGCTGAATTCGGCGACAGTGCTGCTGTCGACGATGCGTATCTTCGGGTCGCGGCCCACGTGGCCGAGCAGTATTACCTTGTTCATACCTTTGCCGCTGCGGTGAGTCCTGCTATGACCGATGGTGTGAATCCGGCTGCCTCCATGGCGTTGAGTCCGCCGGGGGTGGTCACGGTGTCGATGAGTTCCTCGGGGTGCTTGCCTGATGCGAGCAGGGCGGCGGTGCCGTCGAGCACGCCTGCCGTTATGGCCTCGGCCACAGCGGGCGAAAGCCCCAACTGGACGCCTGCCGACATCGTGGCGCGCACATAGCGCATGGCATATGCTATGCCGCACGACGACAGCGCCATGGCCGCCGGGAAGAGCCGCTCTTCGACGATGAGCGTGGTGCCGGTGCATTCAAATATGCTCTGAAGCACGGATAGGTCGCTGTTGCCGATACCTTTGGCGCACAGCAGGTTGGTGGATTTGCCTGCCGTGGCCGCTATGTTGGGGAGCAGCCGGAATACCTTGGGCTGCGACACGAACCGGCCGAGGGCTTCGGACAGCTCTTCGGTGCTTATGGCCGCGGCACACGAGCCTACCACGGCCGACTTCGATTCGAGGAAGCGCCCCATGGCGCCTATGAGCGGCATCACGGCGTGTCCTTCCACGCATATGAGACTCAGGTCGGCGCCCCGGAGGGCGTCTTCGAGCGACTGTGTGGGCACCACGCCGGGCATGCTGCCGAATGATTCCAGACGTGCCGCGCCACGGTTGTAGAGATGTACTGTGTGGCCGCTTCCGGCAAGCCCGCGGGCCATTGCCGAGCCTATGTTACCGGCTCCGAGGACGGCTACTATGAGTGTTTTTTCTTTTTCCATGATTTCACGTGAGATTTCAGAGAAATGAGGGCGCCGGCAGATAGATGCCGAACGATATGCCGCCGTGGAATTTTCCGGGCGACGACGAGTAGTTGCAGTATCCCGCTATATTGCCGAACGGCAGGGCGTACACAAGGTTCAGCTTGCCGAAAAATTCGGTAGAGTCGAAGCAGCGGCCGAAGCGCGCCGTTCCGCCGTCGCCTTCGCGTATGCCGCGCAGGGGTGCGAAGACGCTGGCCGAGAATCGTGCAGAGAGCGAGCTGTTGAATTTGTAGACGGGTACCACAGTGGCGGCGAGGAAGCTGTTGGCGCGTAAAGCGGGGTTGAACGTGTTGGTCGATGCCGGGGTGGGAGAGTAGGCCGGGGCTGAGCTTACCGATGCCTCGTAGCTGCCCGGGAGCGGGCGGTTCGACAGCAGGGCGCGAGCTTCGGTGCCGAGCACCCAGTGGCGCCCGAGGCTTATGTAGTTGCGCCAGTGGGCGTCGAGCTGCAGCCACGCCATATGCTTGTCGGTGCCGCGCCCGTCGGCTCCGGCCTGCCCGCAGGTGGCCTTGCCGAGCACTGCCGCGAAAGAGGCGTTGAGGCTGCTTCCGGAGAGCGGATAGTTGATATTGTCGAGGGTCGACGAGCGGTATGCGGCGTATGCCTGCCCGAGGGCGAAGTCGACATGGTGGCGTCCCTCGCGATAGCCGCCTTCGTGGCCGGGGCTGTAGAAGGTGTTGCGCAGCTTTCCGCCGCCGAGGCCTATGTCGACACAGCCTCGCCGTCCGGCCGCCATAGCCCACGCGAGCTTGGCGAAGTATTCGTGGGCTGTGACAAATGCCGGCTCATTGTCGCGGAAGAACAGCTCCTCGTCTTCGTAATACTTGCGGCGAGATGCCACGGCGTTCAGCACCAGGGCCGATGGAAGCGCCGACGCGATGTCGAGCCGCCCGGTGAGCGCCCCCGCCATATAGCTCTGGCCTATCCACGCCTCGATATCGGTGCTTACGGAGCTGAAACTGAGCGACGAATAGCCTCCGCGCAGGTACAGGTAGCTGTTGTTGCTCGAGGTGATGTATGCGCCTGCTCCGACTGAGAAATTGCTCTTCACGAGGGCCTTAAGGTCGAGGGTAAACAGCCCGGCACTGTCGTTGTTGACGTGTGCGCGAGGCCGCAGATAGCTCATCTTGCCCGAGGATAGCGCACGGTAGAAAGCGAGCCGTGCACGGTCTATGCCTATGGTGTCGGTGCCTTTGGCGGGGTGGAAAAGGTATTTGATGTATTCGTTCTGGCGCTTGGTGGCACCTTCGACGTTCACGCTGTCGAAGCGTAGCGCCGGGGTACCGCTTTTGAACACGGCTCGCCTCAGCCGTCGGGCCGTGCTGTCGGCGCGGGTGGGTATGCGTGCCTTTATGGAGTCCATCATCTCGATGCCCCGGCTGTATCCGGCGCGGTATATGGCGTCGGCGCGGTCCCAGTCGAGCAGCCCGAAGTTGCTCACGTCGATCCGCACCTTGATGCCAGTTTCCGGCGGGACCTCGTAGCTCTGGGCGCGGCTTACGAGCAGGTCGAGCTGCTGGAAGTAGCTGTTGGCGGGGCCGTCGGAGGGCGCCGACACGTCGGAGCCTATTATTACCGAGGGCGCGAACTCTGTCTGCATCACGCCGACGGGGAAATTATCGTATATGCCGCCGTCGTAGAGCACCTGTCCGTCGATTTCGGTGGCTTGGAAGATGAGCGGGAAGCTCATGGAGGCGCGTATCGACTCGCCGAGGTCGCCCGCGCCCATTACCTTCTTGCGTTTCTGCGCGACGTCGGAGGCCACGCAGCGGAACGGCACGAAAAGACGGTCGAAGTTGCCGTCGCACAGGGCGCCGTAGGCCGAGAAAATCTGCATGAAGCCGAAACTCATGGGCATCGGCGATATGAGCGACTGGGGGTTGAATATCTTGCTGCGGGCTGTGCTGTCGCGGCCTCCGACAGACATGGCGAACATCTGCGGTGACGGGCTGCCCTTGGAGAAATAGTACGTGAACGCCGGGTCGGCCTTTCCCGAGCTGAGATAGCCGAAATAGTCGGAGTTGATAAGCTCCATCATCTCGGCAGGGGTGTAGCCGCAGGCGTACAGGCCGCCCACGATTGCTCCCATCGACGTTCCGGTGATGTAGTCGATGGGTATGTCGTTGTCCTCGAGCGCCTGGATAAGGCCGATGTGGGCGATGCCTTTGGCGCCTCCGCCGCTAAGCACCAAGCCCACCGACTGGTGCGCCTGCGCTTTCAGTAGCGCAGGAAGCACACTCAGAAGGATTGATAGAAATAAGCACCTGCTTGCCCTTATGGCCTGCATAAATAGATGAAGATAGTTGAAAAGTTATGGCTGATTGTATAACGCGGGGCGCGGCGCTATTGTTCGGCACGGCCGTCGGAGATGAAGCTGTCTTTGAAGCCGAGGAAGTAGAGCACGCCGTCCAGTCCGATGGTGGATATCGACTGGCGGGCGGTCTGCTTCACCTTGGGCTTGGCGTGGAAGGCGATGCCGAGTCCGGCGGTGGAGAGCATGGGGAGGTCGTTGGCGCCGTCGCCCACAGCGATGGTCTGGGCGATGTTGATATTCTCGACCTGCGCTATTATTTTGAGCAGTTCGGCCTTGCGCTTGCCGTCGACGATATCGCCGAGGTGTCGCCCGGTAAGCTTGCCGTCGACGATTTCGAGTTCGTTGGCATACACGTAGTCGAATCCGAATTTCTGCTTGAGGTAATTGCCGAAGTATGTGAATCCGCCCGACAGTATGGCCGTCTTGTAGCCGGTGCGTTTCAGCACCTGAATCATGCGCTCCACGCCCTCGGTTATGGGCAGGTTCTCGGCTATGTCGCGCATCACGCTCTCGTCAAGCCCTTTGAGCAGCGCCACACGCTCCTTGAAGCTCTCGCAGAAGTCTATCTCGCCCCGCATTGCGCGCTCGGTGATTTCCTTTACCCGGTCGCCCACCCCGGCGCGTATGGCCAGCTCGTCGATTACCTCGGTTTCGATAAGGGTGGAGTCCATGTCGAAGCAAATCAGGCGGCGGCAGCGGCGGAACACGTTGTCCTCCTGCAAGGAAATGTCGAATTCCTCCATCTGTGATATCTCCAGAAAGCGGGCGCGCATGGCTGTGACGTCGCTCGGGTTGCCACGGACAGAAAACTCCACGCACGACTTTGAGCGCGGCTCCTCGTTGTCGCGCAGGGGCATGCGGCCTGTGAGGCGCTGTATGCCGTCGATGTTCAGTTCCTGCCGCGCTATCTCGTCGGTGACGAGGGCTATGTGGCGTGCCGTGAGCCGGCGTCCGAGTATGGTTATGATCCATCTGTTCTTGCCCTGCATCGACACCCACTCTTCGTAGTCGGATATGCTCACGGGGGTGAAGCGGATCTTCACGCTCAGCTCGTAGCTCTTGAAAAGAAGGTCTTTCATAATGTCGCCGGAGCGGTCGGAAGTGGTGCGGAACAGTATGCCCAGCGACAGGGAGTGGTGTATGTCGGCCTGGCCGATGTCGAGTATGTGGGCTTCGTGGCGTGCCAGAATGTCGGTAAGGGCCGAGGTCACGCCCGGGCGGTCGTCGCCCGATATGTTGATAAGGATTAGTTCTATGTCGGTCATAATAGTGTAAGTCGATTGAAAGCTGTTAGCGTTTGTAAACGCAAAGATAGAAATTTAAAATAGAAAAACAGTCATATTTATGCCGTGGTATATTTGGGATTATGCTCCGGAAAGCCTCCTGCGGGTCTTTGGTACGCAGCTTTTTATCTTTGGGAATTTTTTGTGAAATTAATGTTGATTTAGTGCAGCGAACTGAAATTATTGCTGATTTTGCGCCCCCGAAAATATTTGGATTCAATACCAATCATAGTTTATAAGACATAAGATTTTACAATCTTTTATTTGCAACTTCTGCGCTTGCTCTTACGGCATGTTCGAGTACGGACATAGCGGATGAGAATCTGGAGTCCGGAGCGGTGATAGGGTTCAACTCCCACGTAAGCAACGTTTCGCGTGCTATTACAAACGAAAATCTTACAAACTTCTATGTCTATGACGGTTATGCTGTTCCTTTTTGTAGTAGCGCCAATAAAAAGAGCGGCAAGCCTAAGCTTGCCGCTCTCCAGTCCAAATCTTCAGATTGCTGCTGTTTACCAGCCCTTGGTCTGGCTTATGGTGTAATTTCTGTCCGTGTAGGCTTCGATGACCTTTGTGCCGATCGGGTAGAGATACGAACGGTCGGAGAAGTTCAGACGCGGCTGAGCGTTGAGAGGTTCGTAGAAGCCTGCCATTTCGGCAGCGTTGCTGCCGTCGTATACCACACGTGTGCCGTCGGCATGGAATACAGCGGTCTTGCCTTCGGCAAGAGTTTCGGTTAGTTCCTCGTTGAAGTTGATCCACGGTCCGCGCATTGTGTCGGGATATTTCCTGTTGTCCATATAGTGGAGCTTGTGCCAGCGGCGGATATCGACGAGGCGGCTGAATTCAAATACCATTTCGAGGCGGCGTTCGCGGCGGATTTCCCATACGAGGGGGTCTACATCGGAGTCGCGGTCGGGGTCGAAGGCTGCGTCGATTTCAGAGAGTACCATGGGTGCGGTGTTCTTGAGTCCCTTTTCCTGTGCCACGGCGTCGAGAGGACGTGCGCGGAGCTGGTTGATGGACTTGTCGATGTCGGCCTGAGTAACACCGCCGAGTTCGGCCTTAGCCTCGATCCAGTTGAGGAGCACTTCGCCGTAGCGCATAACCGGGGCGTCGATAGTGTTGGTGGCCGAGCCATATTCGGGCGTTGTACCCGGAGCCTTGAGCGAGAAGCCGTAGCGGTCGATGTACTTGTTGCCGTAGACGCGTGTTGCGGAGCGGGCGTGAGCCGCGTCGGCGAACTGTGCCTCGAAGCGCGGGTCGCGGGTTTTGGCGATGTTGGGAACCGACAGCAGATCGGCGTTCTCCACTGTAGAGGTCTTGTAGGGTTTGCCGTCGACACAGATAAGCGACTTGAGGAAGGCAAGGTTCACGGCAGAAGGCGCGTTCTCGACGCCGTTGCAGTACGATGTTACGCAGTGTCTCACACCGATAGCGTAGTCGTAGTGGCGGTAGAGGAGGCATTCCTTATTACTTGCGAGGTCGAAGGAGCCGAAGAGTTCCTTCATCGGGGTAGCGATGGAGTATTTGCCTGAATTGATCACGAGGTCGCCTGCTTCTACGGCAAGCTGGAGGTACTTGCGGGCAAGTTCTTCGTTGTTCTCGTTGTAGCGCTGCCATGTGCCCTCGAAGAGCATCCAGCGGGAGATAAAGCCTGCTGCAACGTAGCGGTTGAGCACGTTTGCACCGTCGTTGAGGCGCATGTCGCGGAGAATGTCCTTGCACAAATCATAGACGTGTCCCATCACTTCGTTGCGCGGAGTGCGCTCTTTGTAGAGTGCGTCGAAGTCGGAGCTGCTTACGGTGTGTTCATAGTAGGGTACATCGCCGTAGGTGATGACAAGGCGTGTGTATTCGAAAGCCTTGAAGAATTTGGCCACGGCACGCCAGTGTGCGTACTGTTCTTCGTCGAGTACGCCCTGCATACGCTCTTCGAGGCGGTCGAGGAAGATGTTGGCCTTGCGCACCATCGAGAAGCACCAGGTCTGGCCGCCGGTGTTGCCCACATAGCCGGAGGTGGTTGTGCCGGCATCTTCTGGAACCTGACTGATGAAGTTCGACTGCTGGCCGGTGGTTGCGTAGTCGTCGCAGAAGGTCATGGCGCGGTAGGTGTATGCCGATGACCAACCGCTGTTATGGCCTGTGAAATATTCGGTATAGAACCCGTTGGCGTATAGGCGCACATCGCTTTCGGTTTTCCAGAAGGCGTTATCGTCCGGGGTGTTGAGCTGGGGACGGTCGAGCACTTCGTCGCAAGAGGTCAGTGCGAGTCCCAGCGCAGCGATCAATATATATTTTTTCATTATGATATTGCTTTAGAAGTTAAGTTGGATACCTACGTTGACGTTCTTCATTGCAGGAGCGCCTACGCCTGTACGGCCAAGGTTGTAGTTGCCGCCGCTGTGCCACATCGACTGGCCGGAAATTACTTCGGGGTCGATAGGCAGGCCGCGGAGCTTGTCGAACGTGAAGAAGTTTTCACATGCCACATAGAAGCGTGCGCGGTTGATGTGGATTTTCTGTGTGAGCATGCGGGGGAGAGTGTAGCCGAGCGTGATGTTCTTGATACGGAAGTATGCCATGTTGAGCAGATAGCGGTCGGAGGTCAGCATGTTGAAGCCCGTGTTGGACTGCCCCATATTGTAGGGCGCGGGATAGAATGCGTCGGTGTTGCTTTCTGTCCAGTAGTCCGATGCGATAGCCTGGGGGATGGCGCCGTCACCGCAATCGTATCCGGGGATGGCAAGCGGGCCGTTACCCCATATCTTGCGGCTGCCGATGCCCTGGCCGAAGATCGAGAAGTCGAAGTCCTTGTAGTTAATGCCGAGGCGGATACCGTATTCGAAGCGGGGAGTGCTGTTGCCGATCTTGCGGAGGTCGCCGTGGTTTTCAGTCGTGCCGGTAGCGACTTTTTTGTGCTCCGGATTCTTTAGCGCCTCTTCATATCCGGGGTCGCCGGGGAGGTAATACTTTCCCTTGAGCTTAATCATATTTTCGTATCCGTTCGAAATCTCGCCGCTGCCGTCGAGGTCGGCATATTTCACGTCGCCGGGGCCGAATTTTATGGAGCCTGTCTGCCAGCGGTCCTGATATACGGCGTCGGGGTCGGCGAGCTTGTTCATTTCCTTAGCGCCTACGGTGCTGGGATCGACAATCTTGCCGTTTTTCACCCAAACGGTTTCCATCTTGCCGTCGGCACCCCATACGAAGTCGGACTTCTGGTAGAGTCGGTCAACTGTATAACCCCAGATTTCGCCGTATTCCTTGCCGTTGTAGTAGCCTGTCACACTTGTGCCTGTGCCATATTTCGTAATGTGGGTGATAGCGTCGGCGAAGGTAAGGCTTGCATTGACGGAGAGGTCTTTGTTGAAGGCGTGGTTGTAGTCGATGGTGATTTCCCAGCCACGTGTGCGGAGGTTGCCGTAGTTGCCTTTGGGTGCTCCGGCTCCGAAGGTCACGGGTACGCCTTCTGCAGGCACGAGCATATTCTTGGTGTCGCGCTGATACCAGTCGAAGGAGATACCGAGCTCGTTGTTAAACAAGCGTGCGTCGAAACCGATGTCGGTTGTCAAAATGTCCTGCCAGGTAACGTCGCCTGCAACAGCTGCCGGGGTTCCGACGATTACCACCTTGGAGCCATCGGGGTTGAGCCATGTGCCCTGGCTCTGCGACATTGTGGGAATGTAGAGCGAAGAGCTGACAGACTGGTCGCCGATCATACCCCACGAGCCACGAATCTTGAACGAGGATACTACGGGCTGCCACCATTTCATGAATTCTTCCTGGTCGAGGCGCCAGCCGAGCGAGAAGGAGGGGAATGTGCGCCATTTGAGGTCGCCGGGGAACTTGGACGAGCCGTCGTGGCGTACGTTGGCCTCCACAAGGTAGCGGTCGAGCAGCGAGTAGTTCACGCGGGCGAAGAAGCCGAGCTGTCCGTCCCAGTAGAAGTTGCCAGAGGAGGTCTGTGTGCCGTTTGTCTTATCGAACGACGGAGATGTGATGTCGGTAAGGTTGGTGATCTGCGCCCAGTGCTGTTTGGATTCCCAGTCGGCACGGTTCATACCGATAAGAGCCTTGATGTTGTTGGCGTCGTTGATCTTCCAGTCGTAGTCCATGGTGATGTTGAGCGTGTGGCGCTTTGCATTGGTTCCCTCACGCCTGATGTGGTCGATGCCCGAGCCGTCGGCTGTAATCTGGTAGTAGTTGAAATCATAAGCCTTCATGGCACCGGGTGCGTCGGCAGCCACTACCTGACCTGCGCTGTTGACGTATACCTGATTGCCGTCGGCGTCAAGGCGCTCTATACCTTTTTCCCAGGTGTTTGCCATTGTGAACTTTGTGCCGGGGCGGTTGATGGTGAGGTCTTCCTTGGCGAAGGTGTAGTCGAGGTTGATGTGCCAGTTGTCGGTGAGGTTTACGGTCATTCCGACATTTGTGTTGAGATATGAGTTTTCGCGGTTGGCGGTGTTTGCCAAAGCTATTTCAGTAGCCGGCGAACGCAGCGGGCGGCCGTTCTCGTCGGTTCCGAAGGGCTGGTATGCGTCCCAGCGGTACATGTAGTACCAGGGGTCGGAGGTCATCTGGTTGGCGCCGTTGGCATAGGCGTAGCGCTTGTTGCGCAGCGAGTAGTTCATGCCTACGCGGAAAGTGAGCCACTTGCTGAGCTCGGTGCTTACGCGGGCGGCAGCGTTATAGCGGCGGAAGTCGTCTTTCTTGGCGGGCTTGATGATGCCGTTCTGGTCGAGGTAGCCGAGGCTGACGTTGAACTGCGTCTTGCCGGCCTTGCCGTTGACCGACACGTTATGTGTCATAGAGGGCGCCCATTCGCGTATCATATAGTCGTAGGGATCGTACGAGCGGATGAAGTGGCGGAATCCTTCGGCGTCCTGATACCAGTCGCGGCCGTATGTGAAGGGATCGTTGACGCCTACGGTGCCTCCGTATGTCTGTGCCCACTCGCGCTGTTTTTCAAGTGTTTCTTCGTCGACAATCCAGAAAGCGCCGTAGCGGGTGCCGTTGGAGCGCTTGAGGGCGTCGACACGGTACTGAGAGGCGTCGACTGTTCCCATCTCCATTTTCTTGGAGATGTTCTGCCATGCGAAGTTGCCTGAGTATGTAACGTCCACGCGGTCGGTCTTGGCGCCTTTCTTGGTGGTGATAAGGATTACGCCGAATGCTGCCTTGGCGCCGTAGATCGACGATGAGGCGGCGTCCTTGAGCACGGAGATTGATTCGATGTCGTCGGGGTTGACAACCTGTATGGAGGGGATTTCCACGTTGTCCATAAGGATCAGCGGAGCCGACGAGCCGTTGATAGAGCCTATCTGGCCGCGAATCTTGATGTTGGGGTCGGAACCTACTTCGGAGTCAGGCATCACGATGTTAAGACCGGCTGTCGTGCCCTGAAGGCCGCGGCCGATGTCGGGAATCTGACGTCCGGCAAGAGTCTTGTCGATGTCGACCGATGCCACAGCACCGGTAAGGTTCTCCCTGCGCTGTGTGCCGTAGCCCACAATCACTATATCGTTGAGGATCTCGCTGTTTTGTTCGAGAGTGACCTGCATGGAAGACGAAGCCTTCACATAGGCGTTCTTGCAGCCGACGTAGCTTATTTCGAGGGTGGTGCCGGGTTTTACGCTGATAGTGAACTTACCGTCAATATCGGTCGAAACGCCTGTCTTGGCTCCTTTTTCTTTAACGCTCGCGCCGATCAAAGGCTCGCCGTTGGAGTCGGTAACCGTACCGGAAGCTTTGATGTAACCCTGCGAAACGCTCTGTGCCTGCGGGGTCTGCGTAGCATAGGCTGTGGCTGAACCACCGAGCAATACGCTGCATGCGACAAGCAGATTTAAGGTTCGTTGTTTATTCATGAAATGGCATGATTAGTTATTTGACAATAGGTCTTTGTGGATAGGTTTTTAGTTGTTTTAGAATTGTTTTGTGTTGATGCGCTTTTGTGTGTGTTAATGGATGGTTTTTGAAATTATTATTAGTGTTTGACTGTGCTGAAATTCAGGTAGAACCATTGTG
>Ga0137307_100416_pt1 | contig 58629 bp, 65 predicted proteins | sample NAcewD2O_March_2_FD_97180 | JGI IMG/M metagenome (GOLD analysis project Ga0137307, IMG submission 97180) | Mouse cecal microbial communities from Vienna, Austria - N-Acetylglucosamine amended D2O_March | ecosystem: Host-associated > Mammals > Digestive system > Large intestine > Cecum | place... | reverse complement strand
TTTCTCTCATCTTATGAAAATCGTTTGGATACAAAGGGGCGAATTTCTGTTCCGGCATCCTTCCGTGCTTCGATTTCCGGTGATAAATTCGCGGGTGTTGTTTTATATCGTTCATTTACCAATAATTGCATAGAAGGGGTAACCATGGCGCGGCTGGAACAGTTGGCCGGTGCGGTGGATAAAATGGGTGTTTATGATTCTGAACTCGATGATCTGTCTGCGATGCTGTTTGCGGATGCACGGCCGTTGGCGTTTGATGTGGCGGGGCGTATTGTAATACCGGCCGATATGCTGCGTCATGCGGGTATTGGGGACAGTGCGGTCTTTGTCGGTCGTGGGAACAGTTTTCAAATATGGGAACCGTCCGCATTTCGTGCGGCCCAGGAGCGGTCGCTGCGCAATTTACGGACGGCGCGCCCGAATATAAAAATTTCTCAGGCTTAAAAAAATCCCGGGTTTTACCGGGATTTTTTTACCATAGTTTTATTCGGTTTTCAGGTTTGATGTATAGCTTGTCTGTTGGCTGTATATCAAAGGCCTTATACCATGCGTCAATATGTGGCAATATTCCATTTACGCGGTTTTGCCCCAGGGAATGCTCATCCGTTTTAGTCAGGCGTAATGCCTCTTCGGGGCGGATGTTCTGCGCCCATGTGCCCGCATAGGCGATAAAGAAGCGCATTTCCGGTGTCAGGCCGCCTGATTCATTTGATGGTGTGCCGAATTTTTTATATGCGTCGAACGCTATTGTAACGCCGCCATAGTCGGCCAGATTTTCACCCAATGTATATTCGCCGTTTGCTTTTATATCCGGGGCGATTTCTATGTTATTAAAGAATTGGCGCAGAACATCGGCACGCGTTTCAAATGCCTTGGCGTCTTCTGCGGTCCACCAGTCGTTTAAGTTTCCGTTCTTGTCAAAGTGTCGCCCGGAATCATCAAAGCCGTGTGTCATTTCATGGCCTATGATTGCGCCGATTGCACCGTAATTAAATGCATCATCGGCATCCATATCAAAGAACGGATATTGCAGTATTCCGGCCGGGAAACATATTTCATTTGTTGCCGGGTCATAGTATGCGTTTATTTCGTGCGCATTCATGTACCACAGTGTTGGGTCGTTTTCCTTGCCGATTTTAGACATCCAAAAAGCATCTTCGAATTTATCGATGCGAACCATGTTGTCCCACAATGATATGTTATCGGATATTTCCAGCGCGCTATAGTCGCGCCACTTGTCGGGGTATCCGATTTTAGCCTTAAACGTATCTAGTTTTTGTAGCGCCAGTTCGCGCGTTGCAGGCGACAGCCATTCGCTGGCTTCTATTCGCTGGGCGTATGCGCGTTGCAGATTCTTTACCAGTTCCTGCATGCGTTTTTTAGCCTCTGGCGGGAAGTATTCTTTGATATAGATATGTCCGATTTCTTCGCCCAGTGTGCTGTCCAGTATGCCCAGGGCGCGTTTCCATTTTGGCTTTTGCTCCTTTTGTCCGGCAATGGTGCGATTGTAAAAATCAAATGATATCGCGTATGTCTTGTCATCCAGCAGGGTGTCCGCCGCTTCAATAATACGGAATTTTAAATAATCGCGAATCAGGTCGATATCCGTATCGTTCATGATTTTTATCGCTTCGGCGATTGCGCTGGGTTGGGCTATGTTTATGTGCGTTGCCGCCGCCGCACCACGCGCCGCCAGATATTTATCCCAATCAAATCCCGGAAATTTTTCCTTTATTTCATCTATCGACATTTTGTGATAGTTTGCGTTCGGGTCGCGTAATACTTCCTTGGTATGGAATGCCCGCGCCAGGCGTTCTTCCAGTGCGTATAGTTTTTCTGCATCTATTTTAATGCCGAAATTGGCGGATTGGTCGGCGATAAATTTTTTGTACTTCTTACGTATCTCGCATGATTTTTCATCCGTATCAAAGTAGTAGTCACGCGACAGGCCGGTGCCCCCTTGGACTATGTTATAGATAAAATGCTCGCTGTCTTTGTCGTCCAGTGCAACCATATCGCCCCAAAATCCGCCGACAAACCGATGCGATTTTCCCAGATATTCCGGCAGGTTGCTCGCAGACTTTATTTCATCTACCGCATCCAGATATGACTGAACCGGGGCCGTTTTTTCGGCATTACGTCTTTCGTCATCCATTATGATTTTATAAAGTGTGCCGATTTTACCTGTATCTGTTTGGGCTATTTTATGAACACGTTCCAGGTTCTGTTCATACAGAATTTCAAACGAGCCATATCTCGCATAATCGTCGGGTATCGGATTAGCCTTTCGCCAGCCGTTTGTTGCGTATTCATAGAAACCGTTACCAGGTTTTACGCTTGTGTCCATGTTCTCAGTTTTAATGCCGGCGGTCATGATTTTTTCCTCGCTATATTTATTAAATGCAATACCCAGGGCGCAAGTCACGCTCAGTATTCCTATTAAGTTTAGAATTTTATTTTTCATTTTGTTAATTGTAGCAGCATATGCTCCAAAGTCAATATTCCATGACCTGTTGCGCACAGTCTGTCGCCATGTTTTTGTATCAGCAAAGGGTTGTTTCCTACCCAGCCCCAGTCTATTATTCTTTCCACATCCGGGGTGATTTTTACCCCGCGCATGGTGCGCATGCCGGTAATGATTTTTTCGGTTGCGCGTGCATCATCGGATATCGGTGCAAACAATGCGTTGTCGCCCATTTGCTCGAACCAGCGGCCGTCGGTATATATCCGGCCGGCGGCACCGCGTCCTATGCCGATGTATGGCATCCCGTCCCATATATTGGCATTGTGTCGGCATTGCGAATCTGCTGTGGCATAGTTTGATACTTCGTATCGTGGCAGATGAAGGCACTCGCCGATTGTTGCATACATATCTGCCATGTCGCTGTTCGATGGCATCGCCAGGTTCATTTTCCCAAAGGGTGTCGCGGGCTCTATGGTCAGTTCATATAACGAACAGTGCCCCAGCCCGATTTGATTTATACCCCGGCACAGCTTTGCGACAGTTTCCGTCGTGTGTCCCGGCAGGCCATAAATAAAATCCGCACTTAGTTTTATGTTTCGTGCCTGGGCTGCGTTTATTAAGCGCAGTGCCTCATCCGCCGTATGACGCCGCCCCAGAAATTCCAGTTCCCCGTCATCCAATGATTGCACACCCACCGACAGGCGGTTGACGCCGGCGGCTATAAAGCGGTCCAGTCGTGCGGCATCCAGTGTTCCCGGATTTGATTCCAGTGTTATCTCGCAATCTGGACAGATGTGAAAGCATTGACTTATTTTAGCAATTATTTTGGCAAATATCCCGGTCGGCATCAGTGATGGTGTGCCCCCGCCGAAAAATATGGTGGGAATATTTACGGGGCCCAATTTATCGGACCATTGCTGAATCTCGTTACAAATGTTGGTGCAATATTTATCCCAATCAGGCTGTCGCGCGGTCGAGAAAAAGGCGCAATATTTGCATTTTGATATGCAAAACGGAACATGGATATAGATATTGTGAGGCTGTCTCATGACAGGCATTGTAGCGCGCAAGGCACTTCTTGCAAGGGATAAATTATTGTGTTATAATGCCCTTGCGGATGGAAGGTATGAAATCAAGACTTAATGTATTTTTAACTGGTATGATTTTACCATTTGCGGCCTTTGCCGCGAATGAGGGGGTGCCGTCTTATTATCAAACGTCCGCGGGGCCAAATGCCAACCAGATAGGCTATGGCCAGTATAGCCAACAGGGCTATTCAAAATACGTGGGCACATCCGGCCAAAAGCAGGTTGTGGGCACACGTTCTACTTCCTATCAGGTACCGCGTGCATCGGTCGCGGCACCAACAAATTATGGAACGATGACGGCAAACGGCATCGCCGTTCCCGCCGACAGCGAGCACAGAACAAACATATATGCGGGCTATTCCCGCCGATTTGCGGATTTTGAATTTAAAACGGGCGTTAATTCCATTCTGGAATGGGATGACATGGTCTTTAATGAAATAAATGTCGGCGCCCAGCATAACTTTTCCCTGCGCAACTTTGATATGTTCGTATATGGTCAGTATGCGTATGGAAAGCAGGAACATGGCGGTCTGTCCATGGACTATGACCTGGAACCGTATGATTCCGCGCGCCCAGAAGAGGGGATTTTTACCATTTCAATCGGTAATCAGTCCGGTACATCAAATCATTTTAAATTTGGTATCGGGGCACACCATATTTGGGATATCGGTGGCTGGAAACTTTCGCCGTCTATTGGTTATGAAATATTCAAGCACGACCTAAAGATGTCGGACCACTATTATCCGAATCCTGGTATTTACCTGCCGCTGCTGACGGTCAAAGGTGATTATGTATATGTTGATGCGGCCAGAAACTATTATGCCTTCCCCCAGGGGGTAGAGGCCCCGGACGACCTGTATCAGGTATGTATGTCGCCCGAAGATATTAAGTTGGTAGATACATCTGTGGTTGCGCCCGGCACTGGCATTATTTTGCCGGAGGGTGGGCTGCATATGACCGACTATAACCCGTCAATGGGTACAACTCCGTGGGGTGTGGGGCCCGGTGATTGTGTTATTATCGGTGGTGATGGTCCCATAATAGTAGAGGGGACAACACACATCTATAACACAACGTGGAGTGGTTTTTTTGTCGGCCTAGAGATTGAAAAGCAGATGACACTGGCTGACAAGTTGCGCTTTTATGTTCAGTTCGGCCTGCCAAAGTACTCGTCTGAGGGAACATGGCCGATGCGTACCGATTGGCAGCAAAACCCCAGCTTCCTGGACGAGGGCAGCAAGGGCGCCTATTCATACCTGGCAGAAATGGAATATAATATGCGCTTGTCCGACCGGTTGCAGTTGGCATTAAAAGTGGATACAAACCTGTTCCATGTCGGTAATATTCCGGGTAAACTTTATGTTGCCGAATATACTGATGTTTCGGTTGATGCAAATGGCAATCCAATATTTGTCGAAGAAATAATCACAGACCCTGCCACCGGTGCTCAGACAACGGTGCTTGTCCCACAGTTGGAAACGATTCCGGCGCATACCGAACACGTCAGCAATTCGCTGAAAGAGGCAACCTGGCAGTCGTTTGGTCTGCATCTGGGTGTTAAATACGCATTTTAATAAACCTTAAATCGGGGGGATTTAATATGAAATCCAGGAATATATTGCGCGTATGCGCCGCTGCTTTGACGCTATGTTCCGCGATGCCGGCGCGTGCCGACCGCGGTACGTTTGATATGGACCGCTGGGGCCAGATATTGGATAATGTTCGTACGCGTGCAGCGGCTCAAAATATCTCAGATGCCACGGTGCGGGCGACATTAAAAACGCCGGCTTTTATTCCCTCCATTGTTCACAGCGATAAGAATCAGTCGGAATTCAAGCTGACGCTGGACCAATATTTGGCCCGTACTGTCAACGCTAAGCGGATTGCAAATGGTAAAAAGATGCGTGGGGTCTATCCCACAATGCTCTCGCGCGTGGAAAATAAATATGGTGTCCCTGCGCATGTTATATTGGCGTTTTGGGGGCTGGAATCGAATTATGGTGAATACAAGGCGGCGCATCGCCTGACGGATGCGTTTTTAACACTGATGTATGACGGCCGGCGTGAAACATTTTTCGGCAACCAGCTGCTGGCGTTGATGAAGATTGCCGATGACAACAACCTGGACATAACCCAGATTCGCGGCAGCTGGGCCGGCGCCATGGGACATTTTCAGTTTATTCCGACAACGCTGGCGTCCTATGGCGTGGACGGCAATGGTGATGGTAATATCGATATCATCGGCAGCGTTGGCGATGCAATGTTCAGTGCGGCCAACTACCTTAACAAACTGGGTTGGAACCAGAATGAAAGAATAGTTCGCGCGGTTGTTGTTCCGGCGGATTTTGATGCGTCTTTGCTAAAAGGGGATGTGAAAAAGAATCTGGACCAGTGGGCGGCATTGGGTGCCACGCTGCCCGATGGGGGTGCGTTGCCGGCCACGGATATGACAGCGGGTCTGGTTGCGGATGCCGCCGCCATAGAAGCCGCCCAGGCGTCTTCGGATGTGTCCGATATGGATACGGATATCGCACCGCGCCCTGTTATAAAGGCATATTTGACATATCCTAACTTTTATCGGATAAAAAAGTGGAATAATTCCAACTGGTATGCGATTGCGGTTGCAACGTTGGCGGACGAGTTGAAATAGCCTCCCCCTTAAAATCGTTAAAAATAATAATAATTGCTAATAGCGGGATTCTTTGATAATCTTCCCATATAGTGCATATATAAAGGATATATTATGGCAATAAAGGTTCGCGATTATGAAGTTCGCATGGCCCGTAACCGGGAAGAGCGCAAACAGGTTCGTCAATTGCGATACGATGTTTTTGTAGAAGAAGAGGGCGCCGCCGCCACCGAGGAGCAGCATGCCCTGCGTGAGGAATATGATTCCTATGACCGTCATGCTGATTACATGGTTGTTTTGCATGCGGGTCGCATTGTTGGCACATATCGCATAATCAGCCGCAATGCCGCGGAAAAAATGGGTGGCTTTTATACCGAGAACGAGTTTGATATCTCAAAGATAAAGAAGGCCCGTGGCAACATTGCGGAAATGTCGCGTGCATGCGTCGCGCGCGAGTATCGTGAAAACGCCCTTGTGATGCGTATGCTGTGGGCGGGCCTGGGTGAATATGTTGTTCGTCACAAGATTGCGATACTATTCGGTGTTGCATCATGGGTTGGGAAAAATCCGGTTGCATCCGCCCAGGCGATATCATACCTGTACTACAATCATTTGTCGCCGCTGAATCTGCGTGCACGTGTGCTTAGTGAAAATTTTGCGGACGGTGTTAATCCCAAAATGTCGCGGATGAACATCCTGCCGGAGGTATTTATAGACAAAGACATGGCAACGCGTGAAATGACACCGCTGGTAAAGGGGTATCTGCGCTTGGGGGCATCCTTTGGCCGTGGTGTGTTTATTGATGCGCCGTTTAATTCGTATGATGTATTTGTCATGCTCCAAACCAAGAATATCGCCCCGGCATATCAAAAGCATTTCCTGGGCAAGGAAAATGCGCTGGCGGGACTGGATGCGGATGCATCAAGTGGCACCATGCGCACAATCGGCAAGATTGTATCGTTCCCTGTGACGGGCCCGCTAAAGGTAATGGGGGCGTTTGTCGAATTCCTGCTGCGCGAAGATGCGGCTGATGCAGAATATCGTGATGATTCCAAAGACGAGGCGGAGGCCGAAGACTAATCATGGCGCATGTTCGCAGACAGAATATTTTTACCACCATGCTGGCCGGAATAAAATTCGGCCTGTTTTGGATTCTGGTATTTTTACAGTTGCCGATAATAATACTGCTGCCGCGCGGCCGGGTCAGTGTTTGGTACATGCGTGTGTTCATGTGGTTTTTGTTAAAGACGGCGGGTATTCGCGTTCGTGTTCACGGGCGCCTGGTATCGCGCCGGCCATTGCTGGTTATTACAAACCACATATCGATATTTGAAATCGCGACTTTCCCGGTTGCATTCGGCGGCAGCTTTGTCGCCAAGAAAGAGCTGGAATCATGGCCTGTGGTTGGCTGGGTTGCGAAAAAGTTCGGTGTTATATTTGTTGACCGACGGCCGTCACATGCTGTTGAGGCCCTGGCGGTGGTTCAAAAGACAGTCCAGACCGTATCATATCCCATGTTTCTGTTTCCGGAGGGGACAACAACAAACGGTGCCTATGTCAAAGAGTTCAAAAGCACATTGTTTAACTTTGTGGAAAATTCCAATGTCACCGTTCAGCCGATGGCAACCGTTTATCGTCACCTGGATGGGGCACCGATATCTGATGAAGACATGGCGACGCATTACGCGTACTTTGACAACGCAAAGCAGGAGCGCGGCCCGCATGCCCCGCGTGAGCGCAGTGCCTTTGCCCAGTTGTTTCATATAATGGTTATCGGTGGCTTTCGTGTGGATATAACTATTTTGCCGCCGCCGTCTTTGGCGGGAATGGATAGAAAACAGATTGCAGCAATGCTGCAAAAAACAGTATCTGATAAATATATGGAATTAAAAGACAAAGAGATAAAAAAATGAAAACAGCAATCACACCCACGCGTGCGGAAAACTTTAGCGAATGGTACCAGAATCTGATAACGGCGGCCGACCTGGCGGAAAATGCGCCGGTTCGCGGCTGCATGACGATAAAGCCATACGGCTGGGCGATATGGGAACTGATGCGTGATGAAATGGACCGTCGTATAAAGGCCCAAGGCGTACTGAATGCAAACTTTCCGTTGCTGATACCGATTGATTTCTTTAACCGTGAGGCGGAACATGTCGCCGGCTTTGCCAAAGAGGCGGCGGTTGTCACACATTACCGCTTGAAAATGATTGATGGTGCCCTGGCGCCCGACCCGGAATCCAAACTGACCGAGCCATATATAATCCGCCCGACATCCGAAACGATAATAGGCGAGGCGATGTCCCGCTGGGTCCAGTCGTACCGTGACCTGCCGATGAAGTTGAACCAGTGGGTAAATGTAATGCGCTGGGAAATGCGTCCGCGTATGTTCTTGCGTACATCTGAATTTAACTGGCAGGAAGGCCACAACGTGTTCGCCACGCACGAAGAGGCGAACGCCGACGCCCGCAAGATGCATAAGCTCTATGGCGACTATATGCGCGATGTTTTGGCAATTCCCGCCATTATGGGTGAAAAAACACCAGAAGAGAGATTTGCCGGTGCCGACCACACATACACGACCGAGCAGATAATGCAGGACGGCAAGGCACTGCAGGCGGGTACGTCCCACGACCTGGGCCAGCATTTCTCGAAATCGTTCGGTATAAAATATCTGGGCACCGACGGCCAGTTGCACCATGCATGGACGACATCATGGGGCACGTCAACGCGTATGATGGGCGGTCTGTTTATGACGCATAGTGATGACGACGGCCTGGTCCTGCCACCAATGGTGGCACCTTACCAGGTTGTGATTATACCATTAGTTCGCGACGGAAATGATGACGCGCTAAATGCGTATGCGGAAAAAATCGGTGATGAGCTGCGCGCGCATGGTATTCGCGTTCTGGTCGATACATCCGATATGCGCGGGCCGGATAAAATGTGGAAATGGATAAAGCGCGGCGTGCCGCTGCGTGTGGAAATCGGTGGTCGCGAAATGGCGGCGGACCAGGTAACCGTTACACGTCGTGACCTGGGCAAGGCGTCAAAGCAGACAATGGCCGTGGCCGAATTTACAGACGCCGCCGCGGAAATGCTGCGCGTGATGCATAAAGACATGTATAACGCCGCCGCCGCTCGCAATGCAACGATGATAAAGAATGTTGAATCGCTGGACGCGCTGGACGCGGCATTAGGGGCGGGTGAAATCGGATTCTTCCGCTTAAAGTATGATTTGACATTGGCGCCGGAATTCGATGCGATTATGGATACGTACAAGGTATCGCGTCGCTGTCTGGATGATGCGGACCCGACATACGTGTTTGTCGCAAAATCGTATTAAAAATCGCCCCCGTTTGGGGGCGGATTTTATTTTTGTTCTATCCCGGGCCAATTACATTTCGCCAGCCAATCTGGCGCAACAGTCCGCGTAAATATATATAACTGATACGCGGATATCGGCGCCATGGCACGCTCAAACGCTTGATACAGCGACCAGCCCACATGCATATTGCGCGCCAGCCAATACGGACTGGTATTATTCTGCTTTCGCGCGCGCCGCATCAAACGGCCGATGGTTTCGTAAAATTCAGATTCTGTTTTTATACGTAACATTTTTTCACTCCATAGTTTTTATGTTAATAAAAACATACCGCCGTGATGAAGGGCGGTTGGAGGTTCATAACTACAATAGTATAGTGTTGCTTATTCGGTATATTCGCAACCCTCCAACCGGTTGTGGAGTTTTAAAAACTATTGGAGGTTATGACACCTCACATCGGTAATCATCCGATGCGATATGAATTATAACATAATAATTGCGCTTTGCAAATTTTAATATCTGTCGTATATGACGGGTGTTTTATTTATCGTATATATACGCCCGTCATTTTCGCGGTTATAAAAGATGTACAAGACGTTTGATATATCGTCAGTCATCCATGGATTTTGCATGCCAATTACCTGGCGTTGGGTGTTATGCGGGAACACTGTGTGAAATGTGTTGTCAAACACGCGCGTGTATGCATCCTGGAAAGATGGGCTGGTTACCATATTCATGATTATTATGCCGTTTGGTGCCACGCGTGATTTAATGCGCACCATGAATTCAGCCGTGATTAAGTTTTCCGGAATCTGATACGAATTAGAATAAACATCCAATATAATCAGGTCGAATTCTTTTGTTGTGTGTTTTAAAAACTGGCTGGCGTCACGAACAATGAAGTTTTTGTTAGGTGTCAGCTTGCGGTTTAAAAACTTCTGTTCCGATATGTCTTTTAATGTTCCTTCGATATCGACAAAGGTATATTCGTTAAAGCTGTCGTTAAGGCCGGCTGTAAAACCACCCGCCCCCAGGACTAATATCTGGCGCCGCTTGTCATTGGGCATATTGTATATAAAGTTATCATTGATGTAGTTTATATATTCCGCACCCATCTGCGCCTGGGGGTAATATACCGACATCGGCAAACCGTTCATATATAAAATTTTAAGCCCGCCGCCATCGGTAACAGATATCGTAGAGTTTGCGTTATTAACCAGGATTCCGAAATATTTTTTCTGGACAGCGTCGCTGTTGATAATGACGGCGGCCGTCATTATCGCTGCAGCGGCGATTAGCCCGCCCCAGCGTATTTTACAAGTTATTGCCGCGCATATCCCCAGCGCCACCACCAACATTATGGTATGATTTACACCTATAAACGGCATCAGTAACAGTGTTGTTGCAATAGATGCCGCAACAGAACCTATCGTATCCCATGCCATTATGTTCCCGGCATAGTTTGTATTGTACCTATGCAGCATTCGCGACATCAGGGTTGTATTATATCCGAACAGGAACGGCCCCATCGACAGCAACAGACCGGAAAATATAAATGTCTGTACCACGCCCGATGTGATGCCGGCCATATACATCCAATGAAAGTATTTAGAGATTAGCGGAAACGACCCGGCCAGAATTGCAAACGCACAAATCACCAGAAAGCTGATGCCCAGACGGCGCCGTGCACCGGATGCGGATATTTTTCCGCGCGTTCCCATAAAGTACCCCAGTGACATAAAGCCCATAAAACTGCCCATGATAATGCTGGTGATGACGGCGGCGCTGCCGACAAAGAAAGACAGCTGGCGCATCACGACCAGTTCCAGCGACATACTGACATAGCCGTTTAAAAATATTAAAAATATCAGCCACAGGTGCAGTTTCTTGCTCATGATAAATTCCCCCTTTGTCGCGCGAAATGGTAGAGGAAAAAACACTTCTTATCAATGTAATTTTTAACTGGCGTTCATCAGTCGTACATCACCAAATTCCGGATGTCGATTAAACATTGCCGCCGCGAAAGGACACAGTGCGATAACCTTTCTTTTCTGTGTGCGTGCCATGTCAACCGCCGCTGCGACCAATCCCAAACCAACATGGGCGCCACGATATGGCTCTTCGACCTCGGTATGGTCTATTATCATCTTGTTGCCGCCGGTGCGTACGAATGTAATCTCGCCGACGGTATGACCGTCACAGTGGGCATAAAAGCCCTGGCCGTCGTCAAATAATATATATTCTACATTGTATGCCATTTTTTATCGCTCCACGATAAAAACTATAACATATCAATTTTACCCAGCCATAGGGTTGTTATCCGACACAATTTTGCAAGAGACTAAGCGGCACGAACCTCATTTCTTATCCCGCGTCCATGTATATATCGGTATTCTTTGCGGACTTTATATTTGACTACCTATTATGAAAAAGTTAAAATTTTTCTTATGAGAATGTTATTGATATTTTTTTCACTATACATATTATGCACATCCTCAGCGCGTGCTGATCAATGTGAATGGGTATTCTGGGATGTGGCAGAAAAAGCGTACAAGCTACTGAAACATTCTAAGGATTACACCGAGTTTTGTGCGCCATGCATGGACAAAGAACCTATAACTCTGCAAATAAATACATTGGATATACAGCCGGTGCATCAAAAGGATACTGATGACAGACTGTATCAAATTTTGGTAAACGGTAAATCAATTGATATTGCATACGTTTACATAAATGGTAAAAATTTGGGGATGCAGGCAAACTGCTCCCCAATAAGTGGCGTTCCGGAATATATTGATGATTTTTTTACTGGTCGCTGGCAGCCAGAAGAAACATTATTATAGTTATTTGCATCAATATTTATTCGTGCGTTTTGTCCAGCCAGTCTTGGCTGTTGGCCAGTTGGGAGTTTTCTTTAAATATTTTAAACGCTCAGCTTTTAAAGTTTCCATAAAATCTGATACTTTATTTGCTGGGATAGAGTTTAAAGCATCAATAGTCTTAAGACCAATTGCGCCGTCCACAGCAAGACTAGCATCACTAAAATCGTTCAGCGCCCTTTGAACCACTTTTCCTGCTCCTCCCATTACATTCATATCAAAGACAGCGTTTCGCACTCGATCATTTTCTATTTGTGGGATTTTTGTTTTATCCCAATACATATCCTTATAAATTTCTTTCGCTTGTGGACGCTCTAAATCTATGACGTCTTTTGGTAAATCTTTTTCAGGATGTTTGCTCGTATAATAATTCAGAGTACTTTGTTTTATTCCCATGTTTGTCGGTTCGTCACGAACCTGATTTGTGCCGTCGGTATATTTTCCTTCTGGCTCTTTTAATTTATTATATGCCTCTTCAAATTTTTCATCTTTTGTCATATCTTTTGCTTCCTTCTTATTCTTCGATTTATACGGCTTGCTTTCGATTACAAGCTAAAAAGCCCCGCGGGTGCGGGGCAATAAAAAAAACGGCGGTATATACCGCCATTGTTTGCGCGTATATTATACCACAATTTGAAATAAAAATCTATTAAATGCAGAGCGGGCGCCAAAACAAAAAATCCGCGAAAATTCGCGGAAATCCTGGTGCCGGCTGTCGGACTTGAACCAACGACCCTCTGATTACAAATCAGATGCTCTACCAGCTGAGCTAAGCCGGCAACGTGCTGTATTATACATGGCTCAGAAAAAATATCAAGTGTAAAAATTCATAAATTACTTGCTTTTGATGCTCTGCGGGTAAATCATAGAAGTATGATTAAATTACCTGAATTATTGGCACCGGCCGGAACGCTGGACGCATTTAAAACAGCCATACTTTATGGCGCAGATGCAATTTATGCCGGGCTGCCGGGGTTTTCCATGCGTGCCCGCGCTAAAATTACCACGGATGAGGTAAAAGCCGGAATTGATTTAGCACATGCGGCCGGCAAGAAAGTGTATCTGGCGTTTAACCTGTTTGCGCATGATTTTGAATATGTAAATCTGCCACGGGTCAGCGAAACAATCAGATATCTGCAGCCTGATGCATTGATTGTATCCGACCCGGGCATTGTTATGTGGGTGCGTGAAAATCATCCGGACATGCCCATTCATATTTCAACCCAGGCAAATATTTGCAGCAGTCGTTCCGTAAAATTTTGGCAGGCGGCGGGCGCAAAGCTATGTGTCCTCGCACGGGAGGTGACTCATAACGAGTTTAAGGCTATTCGTGCGGCATGTCCCGATGTGGGATTGGAAATATTTGTGCACGGTGCAATGTGCATGTCGTATTCGGGCCGTTGTTTGCTGTCGAATTTTGTTACGGGGCGGCCCGCTAATCGCGGTGCCTGTGCGCAGTTGTGCCGCTGGAAATATGATGTTGTCCTGCGTGAGCGCGAATCGGGACTTGAAATGCCGCTAGAGGAAGACTCGCGCGGGGCGTATATAATGAATTCCAAAGATTTATGCCTGATGCCACGCCTGGCGGATGTGGTTGCCGCCGGACCTGACTCTTTGAAGATAGAGGGCCGCAACCGCAGCGAGTACTACGTAGGCAGTGTTGTTCACGCATATCGGTGCGCGCTGGATGCGTATGCGGCATCGCCTGATACCTTTGACCCGGCACCATTTATGGCGGATTTAGATGTCTTGGAAACACGCGGCTATACGACGGCTTTCTTTGACGGGCCGGTCGGACCGGATGCACATGATTATGATACAACGCGCTCTACATCAATGTATCATGCCGCCGGTGTGATAACAGGTGTGGATGCGGCATCCATAACGCTGGAACTGCGTAATGAGATAAAGGCCGGCGACGAGATTACATTTATTCTGCCACATATAATGGATAAGGTATGTGTTACCTTGCCGCGTTTGATAAATGCGGCGACCGGTGCAGATGTACCAAAAATGGCCGCTGGTCAGCGTAACAGTATTATTATCCCGCGTGAATGGATTTTATCACCTCATACGGACAAACTGGCGCCGTATGTTTTGGCGTATAAGCGCAAATAGAAAAACGCCCGTATTTCTGCGGGCGTTTAAGTTTATTCTTCAGATTCTGCGGCACGTGCAGCCGTTTCAATTTGCAGCAGTTGGTTTTCCAGTGCTGTTCGCTCAGAAGACTTGTAACCTGTTTCCGCGGGTTTCTTGTCTTCAACGGGTGCGGGTGCCTGGGGCGTCGTAACAGATGCCTTTTCTGGCGCCGCGGGTTTCGCAGGCTTGTCTGATACAGCCGGGTTGATAAGGTTGTTATAGATTTCAATTGCCTCTCTGCTGCCGACAATATCGCGTTGCAGCAATTTGTTTTCACCCCCGGGCAGGAACCATTTGTCCAACTTTATCGCCGTTAGCTGCATAATTGGACGTGTGCGTGCATCCGCAATCCAGCGTGGCATTTCCGGCGCATCTGAATAATACCACAGTGCGACCCAGTAAAACACACCCATTACAACAATTCCGCGCACGATTCCAAAAATAACCCCCAGCGTATGGTCGGTGACATTCATCATACTTTGCTGAATTTTATCGCGTAATTTTTGGTTAAAGAAACCAACAATCAGCAAAATTACAAAGAATACGATAAAGTAGGATGACACCAATGTGCCGACTGTTGACTCGGTCAGCCCAAACCATTTTTGCAGCAGTCCATCCAGCATGGGTGAAACAAAACGGGCGGTTACCGCGGCGACAACCCAAGACAGGGTCGCCACCGTTTCATAAATTCCACCGCGAATTGTCGCCCATACTGTGGACGCCAATATAACGCCGATGTATATATAATCAAGACTGGTCAAATCGAACATACGTGACTCGCTTTGTTTTCTACATCGTCGTTATTTATTAGTTACGCTTGCCCTTTTTTACCAGGACAAAGCCCAGGCCGGCAACCAATGCAATCAGCAGGGCCCAGAACCAGATTGTGGAGTTCCCATCGCTATTTTTCGATTGCGCCGCCGCGGCATCGTATTCTGCAATTGCATTTACGCGTTCCGCATTGGCGGCCTTAAAACCCTCGGCATCCTTTGCCATTTCGGCTTTGTTTTCAGCCGCCGCCTGCTTTTCTTTGTCGGACATATCCGCTTCAACCGCACTGCGCAGGTCGTCTTGCATAAAGTCGGCATACCCCTGGAAGCACTTTTCACCGATAACCAAAACCGGTACGCCGCCGGATTCATATTCGCACTTTGTCAAAGTTTCCTGAAACATCGGCAAGTTTTTTTCATCCATAACATTAACTTCGGTTACTTTGATTGTCGGGTATTCGTAAATCAAAGCGCTGCTGATAAAGTCGCGTGCATGGTGGCAGTGCGGGCAGCTGGGCGAGTAGTAAACCGTAATGTCCGCAGCAGATGCAGAACCAATAAACGCCAGGCCCATAACGGCCGAAAGAATAGATGCTTTTTTCATATTTTCTCCTTTTCGATGCTATGATTATAGAAATCGGCGACAAACGGCGCAAGACCTTTTTGTTGAAAAATTCGCAAAAAATTCCTGTTGTATTTAATGGCGCTGATGCGCAGAATGTAAAAGTGCTTAATTTAATTCAATGGAGGTTTTCATGTTTTCCCTATCTCAGTTTCCGCTGCCCTATGCATCTGATGCCTTGGCCCCGTATATTAGCAGTGATACAATATTCTATCATCATGGCAAGCATGTCGGAACTTATATCAAAAACCTAAATGATTTGATTGTCGGAACAGAATATGCCGATATGCCCCTGACCGACATTGTTCGTACATCGATTAACAAGGACCCAAAAGTATTTAATAATGCGGCCCAGGTTTATAACCATAATTTCTTTTTTAATTGTCTGCGGCCCGCCACGCAGCCGATGGCGATGCCGGCCCGTCTGGCAGATGCCTTTGGTGGCCCCGACGCCCTGCGCCAGCAGTTTCGCACCGCGGCCTTGTCTGTTTTCGGCAGTGGCTGGGCCTGGATTGTACGTGACGGTGAAACTTATAAGATAATAACGACTGCGAATGCGGATACGCCGATTGCGCATGGCCTGGTTCCTGTTTTTACATTGGATGTTTGGGAACATGCCTATTATCTGGATTACCAAAATCGCCGTGCTGATTTCATAGACGCGGTGCTGGATAATTTGGTTAATTGGGATTTTGTCGCAGAAAACATGGAATTATAAAAAACGGGGCGTCGCCCCGTTTTTTCTGATATAATAGGGTGTCATAAAGAGAGGAAGAGAGAGATGAAAATAGCAATAATAGGAATCGGTGCCGTTGGTGCCGCCGTTGCAACCGCTGTGGCGGGAACGGGGCTGGCGCATGAAATGGTTTTATTGGACCGTGACGGTCTGCGCGCACGTGCGGCGGCCGAAGATTTGGGCCATGCGGCGGCATTCTCATACGATATAAAAATAACAGCCGTAAATAACTATCGCGGTATTCGTGGCAGTGATATTGTAATAATTGCGGCCGGTGCAAACCAAAAGCCGGGCGAAACGCGTACAGACCTGCTGGAAAAAAATGTGGCCGTTATGTCGGATATTATCCCGCGTGTTATGGCAAATGTGGACCCAAAGCATGTAAAGTTGATTGTTGTTACTAACCCGCTTGATGTTATGGTTATGCTGACGCAAAAGCTGTCCAAGCTGGCGCCGGGGCGTGTCATAGGTACGGGCACAATGCTCGATACTGCGCGCCTGCGCACAATATTGGGACGTAACCTTGGGGTATCGACGCGCGCGGTTCATGCCTATGTACTGGGCGAGCATGGCGACAGCAGCGTCGTTGCCTGGGCGGCGGCCAGTGTCGGCGGATTGCCACTGGAAGATTTCTGTCGCCAGACCAAGAATACATTAACCGCCGCGGCGCGCCAGACAATAGAGTTTCGTGTTCATAACGCCGCGTATGAGATAATTCGTGGCCGTGGTGCAACGTGGGACGGCATCGGCGGGGCGGTGGCGGACCTGGTTCGCTGTATCGCAAATGACGAGCGTCGCATCCTGACAGTCAGCATGGTAGAGGGCGCCGGTCGTAATGCGCTGGCGATGTCGTTGCCGCGTATAGTGGGCGCCGCTGGTATCGTGGCCAGCCTGCGGCCAAAACTGTCCGCGGCCGAGGGGGCCAACCTCCGCAAATCCGGACGGATAATTCGCACAAACTTTGATGCAATTGGGAAATAAAAAAATACCGCGCCATTTTGGCGCGGTGTCTTTTTATGATATTTGCTTTATACGCTTTTGCGCAGCCATGTACATCAGTATGTTTTTCTGTATCTGGCTTGGGCTCGGTCGATTGGTTGTTGGAATTTCGACTTCTTTTTGCTGATATAGGCTAAGTGTTTTGTTTATCGTGGCCATTGCGGTGGCGATGTTTTTTGCCTGCTCTGAATTCCATTGTGAACGCTGCTCCGGTGTGCATTCCAGCAGGCTATCCTTCTTTGGGCTGGTCATCATAACCTCAGCCCATTTTGTACTGTGTGCGGCAAAAATTTGTTTTAGATACATTGTGGCCGGATTTGCTTTGTCCTTGGCGCCAATCATGGATTTGATTTGTTTCAGCGCCTGATACCACGCCGCGCCCAGTGTTTGCGAGCCGCGTCCCCAGTTTGCCCCGGCCAAGGCAAAGAATAGGGCAAAGTAAGCATCTGATAGCTGTTTTTTATCATTTTCGCTAAGCTGAATTTTATTGGGCTCGCTTTGGCGGCCCATTAAAATTTCCAAATTATTCTTCATCTGTGCATTCATTTTTTGTCCTTTGAATCCGCTCTGATTATATGTAGGCCGCGGCATAGGACTTTTCAAGCCCCGTGTCAAGATAATCTTTTTTTTGACATTATTCCTATTGAATGTCATCCTATGCATGTTCGTGTCACAAAAACGTGTCTGTTGCCAAGAATGGGCGGGCATGGATGCGGACCCCAGTCTTGCCAATAATGGGGGCTGCGGATTTCATCAAAGAACAAGGAGTTATACTGATGAAAAAATCATTAAAGTTGGCGCTGGCCACTACTATATTGGCAACGCCGGCAATGGCGGACAGTGTTCCGATGCCATATAACACATTAAACGCAAACATGGAAAACCCGCTGTATATGCCGGGTAAGCGTGTTTTTTATTCTAAACTGTCAAATGGCCTGATGCTGAAGGTTGCAGACGATTCCCAGGCGCACAAGGACAAGCACCACGACGGCGCGGTAGAGTTCCCGATTATCCGTATCCAGGAAGAAATGGGTTATGGTATTACCGACCGTTTGGCGGCACATTTCTCGGTTCAGTACACACACGACGACGATATTCAGCGTACCGGTCTGTCTGCGGGTCGCTTGGGGTTGACATATCGCTTGCTGAACCTGTATAACGGTTTCGTATGGGATATCTATGGTGATTTGCACTTAGGTGGCTTGGGTGAAATGCGCGGCCAGTATAATATCTCTGGTGACGCCGAAGCGGCTCAGAATACAATTGCACAGCTAACACCTGCGATTATGGCTGGTAAAATCTCCAAGGAACAGGCGGCACAGTTGGCTCTTGCTAATTCTCTGCTGAATGCACATGGTGTAATTGATTATGACAACTATTCCAACGGTATGTGGGGTTTCCATGTCGGTACCAAGGTGGGTAAGGTTTGGGATAAGTTAACAACATCCGCATTTGTTGAAGTTTTGCGTACATTTGGTGACGACAACAGCCGTATCCGCGTTGCGGGCAGCAACACACCGATTTTGCCGGGCTATTCAACCGCGCTGGTTTTGGCACTTAAGGGGGCGCCATCTGAAATTGCGGCGGAATTCAAATCCACGACAGAGGTTAATGCCGGCTTGAACGCGTTCTATCAGTGGACTTCGAAATGGTCCACGGGCGCCTGGTTCCGCTATGAACATCATGCCGACCAGGGTGTGGAAAAAATCACAACCAAGGTTGCGCCTGGCCTGGAACCGGTAAAGAAGGCGTTGGAAAACAAGCTGTCGGATATGAACGACGGATTTGATGATTATATCATCGGCTTGTCTGTTGCGCATCAGTTCACAGACCACGCCCAGGTTGCGGTGTATGGTGAATACACCTTTGACACTGCGCACGAACGTTCCCAGAACGGTACGGACGCTAAGGTTGAAGCGGGTGTTCGCGTGAACTTTAAGTTCTAAGACAAGCAAAAATAAACAAATATTGGACATGCAAAAAGCCCCCGCCCGGGGGCTTTTTAATGTTTTGCGCCACGCGTTTTTTATGATATAATATGCTAGAAAGGAATAGAGACATATTATGAAAAACTTCGGCTTTACCGCCGCATTGTTCGGCTTTTTATTTGGCGGCTGTGGCGCCGCAATGGCGGCATATCCCGTAAATCAGGCATATCAGGCAACAAATGCCCAGGGGCAAATGGTTTACCTGCCTGGTAATTCCATGCCGGTTCAGAATGGGGGCATGGTACCTCAAAATACGGTGGTTATCCCAAACAGCGCCAACGCGGTCAGCCCCACGCGTGTTACCGGTGCATTACCCCGTGTAGGCAGTGCCGCCAGCAGTGCCGGGCGCCAGTATTATCAGCCCGCCGATTATGACCGTTTGGCCGACAGCGGTTTGTATATCGGTGTATCGGTTGCGTATTCTGCATCAGTTATGGGCAGTATGCATGCCGACTATACGGGGGAACAAAACGCATTCTTTGTACCCGGTGCCTTTAAGGATGCGGACTTTGATACGGATACGGTAATCCCGTTGCAGTTGTCGGTTGGTGCAGCCATTAACAACGATATTCGCATTGATTTTTCTTACCTGCGGTATTCTGGACTGGAATATCCGGGTCGTGTGGAATCATCCAACGGTGCCGGTGGCTATGTTGAAACAACCGTTGATGGTGGTGCAATAACCGCAAATGCGACGATGTTAAATGTTTATTATAATATAGACAGCTTTACCGGCTATATCGCGGGCGGTATGCTGCGTCCTTATATCGGTGCGGGTGTTGGTATATCTTTGAATACGATTGCCGATTATGTCGTATATGACAATACCTTCTATTCCGAGAAGGAGCCGGCCTATGCCGGTGCCGGGGAATTAACAGGTATTTCTGATATTTACGCATATCACAATGGCGGTACCGAGGAGCAGTTTGCCTTTATGCTCGAAGGTGGTGTAACGACCGAGCTGGATAACGGTCTAAAGCTGGACTTTTTTGCGCGTTATGCAAACCTGGGCAAGGTAAAGACATCGGGCAGTATTATCGTATCTCAGACGGAATGGCTGGGCGATGGTGCCGGCGGCGAGGCTGTGGCCCCCTATGACAGTGTGTTCCATTATACCAACTGGTATGAAAGCGGCCGCATCGGAATGGTTGACGTCGGTGTGCGTGTTCGACTGCAGTTCTAATGTATTGTTACGGGTGCCGTCTATGATTTGTCGGCACCCATGATAAATAAAACCGGGCGAGAGAGAATGAAACCTAAATCCATAATTTCATATTATTCATTACTTACCGGATTGATTGCATTATTGCCATGTGCATCAAATGCCGGCGTGCGCGTTGGTAATCTGTCGCGCAGCTATGCGGATTCTTATAATCAGGTAAACGGCCTGCGTATGGGCACTGTGGCGGGGGCAAACGCGTCGGCACAAAATCAGAATCCGGCCATGCCGGCCATGGGGCTTATCGAGAATAGTGACGGTGTAAATACGGCCGTTGACAATACTGGTGCCGTGATTGCATTGCCAATCCGCGTTGCAAACGCTGATTTGGCAAAGCGAATTGGCCTTGGGGAAACTGTTGGTCGGGTAAATATGGGAACGCTTGAATCTTGTTCGCGTATATATCCCGACGGTGACTTTGCATGGGATACCCCGACGGCGGGCACCGGCGCCGGGGGTGCCCAGACATGTATCGCGGTTGTGGAAATGCGTGCGATAAACACGGATGGTCGCGGTGGTGATACGGTTCTGGCGCGGGCCAATATAGCGGCCGGCGACAGTATAAAGTGCAATATATCCGATTTTCCCGAATACAGCTATACCGAAGATGCGGGCAAAATAGAATTTCCCGCCGACCGCGAGCCCACAGTTGATGATGTAATCGCACAGTTGAACGTAGAGCAGAAGCAAAACGCCGGTATAAAGATTGCCGCGGGTGCCATTATTGGTGGCATTGGTGGAAATATGGCAGGCAAGGGCGAGCGTGGCTCGGACAGTCTGCTGGGGACTGGCAAGGGCAAGATGCAGGGCGCCGCCATAGGTGCACTGTCCGGCGCGGCAATAATGGCCGGTAATACGTATGCCGGCAAGGTAGGTGGCGACGTTATTCTGTCCACTGGTGTAAATGCGGCCGCGGGTGGTGTTATGGGAAATATAATGGCGTCCGGCAACAGTGTTTTGCGTATCGAGGAATGTGATGTTGGTGGTGCCCGTACATGCCTGTGGGGCAGTGTTGTAAAGACCAAGGACTGGAGTCTGACGGATGCCGATGGCAATCTTACAAAGACGGCTTACTACAACATTTCAACTGGCGATATTTATGAATGTGACAATGAAGGCAAGAATTGCAAGTCAAAGAATCTGACAAATATTGTCCTAGAAGGCAATATCAAGGTACCGTCATCGGGATTGTCTGCCAAAGATTTGGCCGCGATAAAAAGTAATAGCGCGGGCCTCTATGGAATAACACAAACAGACCGCAGTGTTGCGCCGTATAATGTATCAGACCATGGCGATACGGGAATGCTGGCAAAGATTGCCTCTGCGTCCGTAGAAGATGGTATGCCAATTCGCGCAATGGTCCCCGGTGTTGGAAACAAGACATTTGGCCTTACCGCCGAAGACTGGGCTCAGTATGATAAAAAAGGTCTGCAGGTTTGGGGGCGCGACTATAACGGCAGTGCCTATGCATTGGATAAGGCGGAATATTCAATTGATAATTTTAGGCCATTAACTATTGATGCCGAAGACGGTGGAATAATAGACATCAGCAACAAGGCACGTTTAAAAAGTACATTAACCGGTGCCGGTATTGGTGGTGCCATGGGGGGCTTTGTTGGCTATCAGGGTGCGCAAAGCGATATTGATGAGCGCTGGGTCAGTGCGGTTCGCGAATATAAAGATTCCCTTGGCAAGGTCTATTGCAGTACCGGCAAGCGTTATCTGGGGCGATATAACGACACACTGGTTATCCCCCAAATGAGCGAGCAGTAAAACATTCCCCGCGGCTGGCGGGGATTTTTTTATGGCATTTAGCCTATAAATAGGATATGGTGCGACTTGTAATAGGGAACCTATTATGCGAGATTAGTACTCTCGCTCAACAACCGCCTGCGCAGGCGTAAAATGCCAATCCTATTTGGGGGTTGGATGCGGTGAAATATTTAGAATAAGCCGTAAGCATGTTGTTGTGCGAAGTACTAACTCCAGCCCCCGCCCTGTATTACATGGCGGCTTTTATATTTATTTGGGGTAATTTATTATGGAATTACCATAGGCCTAAATATTATAATCGATTGTGGCGGTGTAATGGATACTCTGTTACCAGCACGAGGCGTAGAAAACCTCAAATACACGATCGCCTGTTTGTATTACGGGCGTTAAACTTCCAACCCGTGGTTGGAGGCGGGCCTTATATATTGAAAGGGCTCGGGCAATTCATCGTGTATTGTTTTTCTACCCTCCAACCACCAATGTTTTCAGGTGGTTTTTTGTTAAAGCCTAACAGGGGGAGAGACCGATGAAAAAGAAAACCGCTGAAAATGCGTTTACGCCCGATTCCAACGACTTGAAAAGAGAAGGTGGGATAAATATACCGGAATCAGAATTTCCGGCACCATTGATTTATAAACTATCAGAATTTTATAGACGCTGGCCGGATTATCCAACGGGTATTGTTGAAATCGCTATCCTTGCACGTATTTTGCATACCGAAATGGACAAGTTTTTACATCGACCACATAAACAAGTAACACAAATATATTTTGACAGTGATACCGCCGACAAGCATTTGGTATAAAAAAATCCCCCGCAATGCGGGGGGGGGGATTTCTTACTGCACATCCGGCGCAATTGCCGCCACCGGGCAAATTGCTGCGCATGTGCCGCATGATATGCATTTTGCCGGGTCTATTACGCATTTACCGTCCGGTCCGACAGATATCGCCATAACCGGGCATGCACCCATGCAAGTGTGACATGCAATGCATTTTGCCGGGTCTATTTTATATGCCATTTTATATACTCCTTAATTACGATTTAGCAAGCTTAGCAAATATTGGAACATTGCAATAAACGAGATGTACATATGCAGCGCCCCCAGCACCGCCAGCTGGTTACGCTGGGTATCATCGGATGTTACGGCGTATGCACGTTTTAATGTCTGCATGTCGTATGCTGTGAACAATGCGAAAATCAAAACACCGGCCAGGCAAACAATTGTTGCAAATGTGCTGCCCAACGGCCAGATAAAGGATGCCAGGCCGACCAAAATCAGGCCAATCATGCCCATCATTAAAAATACGCCCAAGAATGACAGGTCTTTGACCGTCTTGTATCCGAACAGTGCCATCGCCCCGAACATAATCGCCGCGATAACAAAAGCATAAAGTATGGACAGGGGATTAACCGCCAGCGCGCCCCAAATCAGCGGTGTCATTCCAAAGCCCATTAAAACCGCATACAGTGCCAACAGCGCCGCCGCCGTTCCGGGTTTAAGCGAGAATGCACGTACCTGGGCCCATATTGACAGTGCCAAGCCGCCAAAGATAACGATATAGAACAGTGCAGACATTCCACCTTCGTTAACCAGCAGGCGAATTCCGCCGCCATAGATTGTAAACCATGATGTCAATGCTGATAAACCCACCGCACCGAACATCAGGGCAAAGATTCTTTTAAAATACAGCTCTATCCCGCCACTGCGTTGTGCGGAAAGAACTTTTTTGGTATTTTTTTCTACCATTTATTTTCTCCTTGTTATTTGGATTATATATAATACAATCGCCTCATAAATTCAAGAATAAAAGGATTTAAAGACAAAATAATGGCAATTGTAATAGAACCTATTTCGCCGGTCGCTTTCTCTGTGCTGGGGTTGGATATACGCTGGTATGCGCTGGCTTATATTGCGGGATTTATAATTGGTTATTTCGTTTTTAAATATTTGGCCGCCCGCCGCGACAGCGGTATACAGATATCAAAAAAGCAAATGGATGACCTGCTTACCTACGTAATACTGGGGGTTATCCTTGGGGGGCGACTGGGCTATGTCTTGTTTTATAATCTGGCATTTTTCTTGGCGCACCCTATTGAAATATTTGCTGTATGGCATGGCGGGATGAGCTTTCATGGTGGCCTTATTGGGGTAATTGTTGCGACATTCCTGGCCGCGCGGAAAATGAAAATAAATCCATGGCATATGCTGGACTTAATGGCGGTTGTCGGCCCTATTGGGTTGTTCTTTGGCCGTATTGCGAACTTTATAAATATGGAGGTTATGGGCCGTCCTACCACGCGACCCTGGGGTGTATTGTTCGCCGGTACCGGTGATGTTATTCCGCGCCACCCCAGCCCCCTGTACGAGGCCGCAACCGAAGGCCTGTTGCTGTTTCTAATAATGTTTTGCCTGTATCGGTTTACCGGTCTGCGTCGTCGTCCGGGTGCTTTGGCTGGAATGTTGGGCATGCTGTACGCCGTATTTAGAATCTTTTGCGAACAGTTTCGTGCCCCCGATGTCCAGATTGGCTTTTTAACCAGCTGGGGTCTGACAATGGGTCAGTTATTATCGTCTGCGATGTTTGTTGCGGGTGCGATAATTTTTGCTATTTCGCTAAAGCGCAAACAAGTAAGCACGGATTGTAGTAAATAAAAAATTACAATTGCGTTTTAAAAAAAATAGGATAAAATATTTTGGTATAGAGTTTCGGATGGGTGGCAGAGCGGTCGATTGCGACGGTCTTGAAAACCGTTGAGGGTGCAAGCCCTCCGGGGGTTCGAATCCCTCCCCATCCGCCAGGAATAAGCAAGATTTTCACAGCCTTGCAAATCATCGCAAAAATCCCGCACTTCTGCGGGATTTTTGTAGTTCACTGATTCCGGTAAGCCTGCGCCATCTGCCAAATCCGCCGCATTTCCTCGAAACATATATTTACCCCAATTTCGCAAAGTCAGTGAAATCACTATTTTTTACCTTTGAAGCTATAAGCGGGGCCGTATCGCGCAGCGTCTTGCTTATGGGCATTCCAATGCGCTTGCTGGTTTGCAAATACATGCAAATTAGATGGATTATTATTTTGCTTATTCCGGTCTTTATGATGTACAACTTCGCTGGGGCGCAATGGTCTGCCCAGCTTAACTTCTGCCATATGGCGATGAACCAATGTGCCAGTATTGTTATAAACTCGATAGCCATTATGGTTAACATGTGTCTTTGGGGTGCGCCCATAAGATTTATAAGAACGTCCCATTTTATTTACCATCCATAATTTTTACCGGGATTAAATCCCAAAACTGGCCATCGCATTCTGGCCAATGTTTGCAAACTTCTACAATTTCTGTGTTTGGGGCACCTTTGGGTTTTATCAATTTGGTTTCATTTGAGAGGAAACGTTCGCCGCAATGTATGCATTCTAACATAACTGGTTGGTCTGCCGTTTTATCTTTTGCAATTACTTCCTCATAAACAATAGGTTCTGGATCAGCGAGAACATTCACTGGTATATTTTCTTGTCCTTCGCCTTTTATGTAATATTTGGCTAATTCGAGTCTTGTTTCATCATCAAAAACAGTGCCAGCATTGTCTTCTGCTTCACCCATAAAAAATTCATAATCTTCAATCTTTGATGGATCATAATTATCCAATGTGAAACACCCAAGTTTAATTTTAGCTATTTCTAATTGTGTATCAGATGCTTTTATAAGTTCTGCCCAACTGTTGAAATCTACTAATTTGGCTATAAGATGTTGTGCTTTCATCAATGAAAACTCAAAGTCAGGCGCATCATCAAATATATCGAAATCAAGAAAAATTTGTGTAATATCATAGTACTTTGGAGAGTATTCGTATATGTCGCCAGCATCAGATAATTTACGTGTTTTATAATCCTGATAGAGATTTTTTGCTTGTTTTTTTAAGTATTCAATATTGTTTTCTTTCATAATATAATCCTTTACCGCATTGCAGTGTTACCCAAGTTCATTATCTAAATAGTATTTTGGCGTTCGTAATCTGTGGTTTTAGATAACAAGCTCGGAGGGTTATATTATCTAAGTTGTTGGATGAATGAGGATTCTTTACACGAACGAGCTAGCTTTCCAACAAGCATATTTATATTATAATATGAAATATCAAAAAAATCAAGTTCTATAAAATTCTCTTTCCTGTTCCTTAAAGTCCATATGCCTTGCGGCGAGGGTGGCGTGCGCGCGTTCGCATTGGATATAGTACCATAACGCGCGCACCTGGCGCCGATATGGATACGGACTATACCGCGCCCATAAGATGGACTTTTGCTCAAAGTCCATCTTTTCCAGTTCTGTTTTGCTTTCGGGCAACATAAAGAACGCTTTCATTTATTATCCTTTGATTTCACGTCATTTCGCGGTTGTGTGGCGGCCTTGGCCAGAATAACCTGCAATGCCCGCGCCAAGTACAACACATCAGAATCCGGGATGTTTGCCGGCCGTCCCAAGGGATTGCCCGACACCCCGGGCCGAAACCGCATTTTCTTTGGTGGATTTTTATAAGCCATGTCATTCACTCCTATGGTCGTGCAATGAATGCTTACAAACCGAGTCGAATCAAGTGAAAGGAATGGCTTTAATTGATTGAATTTTTATAATATCTTGAATATGATGTTGTTTAAAGAGGTTGGAATGTCTAACAATGAGTCTCTTTGTTCGGTGCATATAAATAAAGATGTAGTGTCTTGCGTTCAATCTAGCACAAATGTCACAAGTACTACACAAGGGTATCTTATAAGGATAAGAAGAAAAGCTTTTTGTGTACGTTGGTTATATAATACCATTATTAAAAAGCTGTCCAATTATGGTGGTGTTGCGGAAAATACTTACATATTATGTGTGGATTTAGAAGTATTGGATAAAATAAGTGATAATTTAAATGACCCTGAATATATTCGCACCCATTCTGTAGATGAACGAGCACTTATTCTTAGAACAGGATTGACATTATTTTGTCATGCAAATAATTCTTATATAGTGGCTGTTGATATAAAAAACAAAAAATTTCTTGATCGTGGTACAACCAAAGGGTTGTATGCTAAGATGACGGTACCAGCATTTGATCATGGGGTAACATTATACAAATTAAATAGTCAAAAGGTAAACACAATGCGTACAATACTTATAACAATATTTGTCGTGGTTATTTTAGTGATGTTTTTATTTGTGAATAACGGTAATAGGACTCAGTTGTCTCATGTTGTAAATAATGGAACAATGCAAATACAACAAGTAACTAATAATCCTGCGCAAATAAACATTGATATGCCGGGTATGTGAATGTCGTGCTTAACTTTATATATTATATTTTAATCAGTTGATTTAAGTTATTCTTTATGCAAAACTAACGGTGAATCCAATTGGAATTGGGTTCAGGGCTGTGGTGGCCCACAAGTGCGGCGATATATCGTTATAATCCCCCGACTTTGGTCGGGGAGCCGCTTGCTATATAATAGGGCTTGCCCAAAGGTGGCGGAACATTCGCTTGTTGACACCAACTCCCCGGCCGCCATTATCCCATGGCGGTTAAATATTATCTATGGAAGGTAAATCATGTCACATGAAATTCTGTTGAAAGATGTTCTAAATGGAATAAAAACTAATTCATCGCCAGAACGCCGGCGTAAATTGAGGTTCAATACTTCTTGGGTGGACCCTGATACAAAGATATTTAGAGATTTTCGAACAATGTACATGGATAATGACGAATATTTTGTTCCATGGATTTTGTCTGTTGGGTCAGATAAGAAAAAAAGACTCAGTGAAATTGACACAGTGTTTCAGTTTATTGAATTAGAACCGCATAAATGGTTGTTTGTTGGCGCGTATGAAATAATTGATTTAAATCTGTCTGTTTTTGACAAGGTTATTGGCAAACAGTTTTATTATGCAAACGCTAAAAGATTAACAGAATTTGATAATTTAGCTGACAGATTGGTTGTGGAACATACCAATAAACCACAGCAGTTTTTCTATACCAGTCCTGACATAATCGATAATGTTCCGGTTCATAAAATTTTGCCGCGACCGTATCGCGATTCTACGGAAGAGTTCCCAGGTTATGAAAATGTATGTAAAGATTATAAAGCATTGTCGCATTGTATAAAAGACTCTGTCTGGCATGATGCCTTGAGCAATGTGTATGGTGTATATGTTTTGACTGATACAAAAACTGGGAAATTATATGTCGGGTCTGCAACGGGGGGGAATGGAATATATGGGCGCTGGAAAACTTATCTGAAAAAGGGGTATGATGACTCTGATAAAGAATATCCAAATAAGAAATTAAAAGAGTTGGTCAAAGAAAAAGGTATTAAATATATTCAGGATAATTTTCAATACAGTATATTGGAGATATTTCCAAAGACAGACATTGGATGCGATAAAGCATTAGAGCGCGAAAGTTATTGGAAAGAAGTGTTTAAGACACGTATGTTTGGGTATAACGATAATTAGATAACATCTAATGTCAAAAGAGATAAATGGATTTTAGATGAAACAAAGTAATCTACTTATAAATGCACAATTTCAATATCTGGGAATTGTGTGGCTATATATTCGGCGGTGAGCCGGCGGTGCGTTTGCGAATTCCACTGTTGTACAATATATAAACAATCCTGATTTTGCAAGTTCCAAGTACCCTTCATTGGAATCTGCATGGCGTGCATGGAATCGAACCCAAGGCGCAGTATCAAATGGATTGATTAACAGACGAAATGATGAGTGGAATATGTATAACAATGGCGCATATTAAATAAGCATTTACTTTGACATTTCGGTGATATATATTATGCGTAATGAAAAAACATATGTTTGCTTTGTTGTTATTGATTGGGTGCATGCCAGTACATGGTCAGCCATGCGAATTTTGCGGTGGGTGGCGGTATTCTGGTTTTGAGTATGCAAGCCGCATAACTGCAGATTGTCAAGATATAGCTACTTATTTTGAGGGCGCCAATATGACAATCGGAGAAAACTTTTTTAATCACACGTATTCTATAGATAATACACCAAAGCAGATAAGGAATATTGATATTACCAAAGTTCCTGTGGATGAATACGAAAATGTTCCCGCCATTTTGATATCAAAAGGCAACAAAGTAGTACAAAAATTATATATAGCCGCGCCGGATACGGTTTATATATATGTGGATGGTTGTCGGTTTTATTTTAACCGAGAAAATTAACAGTTCGTATCTCCTGCCTGGTTAGAACCAGCAAAAGAAACCAATACATATGGTCGTGATAATTTCAGCATTCATGGCGGCTGGACGCCTGAATCTGCCGGGTGTATTGATATGACAAGTAATATTAAAAATTTTGTTGCGCTATTCGAATTTGTCGGTAAAGATTTAATTGTGGAGGTAAAATATTAGGGACTAATGTAACATGAAAATAAATTGGCAAAAAACCATGTATTGCAATGCTGTGATTCTGTGGGGGGCATTGTTTGTGTTTTTGATTGATTTATCGGCAATGGGACGTATTGCAAAATACGATGAAGTATGGTGGTACTTTTGTAGTGATTTATCTGAAAAATCACGATTTTTATGCATGGCTAACTATGATGTTGTCAGTATTATATGTGTATTGGCAGGACTCGTGTTTCTTACATATAAACTAGTCCCTGTATATAAAACACGATTGTTATGGATGCCATTAGCAGGATTATTTATAGGGATTTTTGTCTGGCCGATAATTCAATCGCTATTATATTGGTTAATGTAAAATACAATTGATGAAGAAGTATTTTGATTTTCTTGGCAGTGTTGTATGTTTGGCTCTGTTCTTATTCTTTTGGAATGATCTGGTGGGCCTCTTAACTAATGGAAAATGGGATGGATTATTCTACTTCCTTTGCAGGTATGATTGCTTGATATTGATAGATCGTATCGCGATGACATTGTGTGCGATAATCTTTATCCCGTTTGCGATGGAAACCGTAAAACATCATAAGTGGAAATTTTTGCTTGTACCCATATTGGCGTGTTTTTTATGGTTTGCGATAATGATGTTGCATTTATGGATTGTGTACATCTTTTTTATACGCTGATAACAAAATGGTCAGTTTATAAATGCACAATGCCGACATCTGGAAATTGGGCGACGATGTATTCTGCGGCGAGGCGGCGGTGGCATTGCGGGGCGGATTTGAACTAATGCGGTTGGTTCTATTTCTGCCGGTGGCTTGTAAGTATAAAATTAACTAAAAAATCAATGAAAAAGGAAGATGCCTTAAATAAATTCCTTATACGTGCAGACAGGCGCAAACCTTAGCCGAATACCTAAGCTTTCTTTATCTTATATTCTGCAAATTTGGGACATGCGGAAAAATATTTGGCAAAGTCATCGTCAATCTCGCTAAGCCGGCGTACGGTCCCGTCGCTATCAATAAAAGGTGGGTTAACACGGCGCATCTTTTGCGACAAGATAACAGCATCTTCGTCATCCTTGGTTATGCGCCATGCCTCCGGTGAATCATACATTGGTGAAAAATCAACCCCCGCCAAATGCATTTTGCGTATAACCTGCATATCGTTTAGCTCCAGGAATTCTTCGCGTGTTAAAATTCCCTGTTCTATGGCATTGCGACAAATCCTGGCCAGCATTTCTTCATAAAACGTAGCGCCATAGCTAGAATAAATCTCTTCGTCGGTCTGATTAAATGCGCGTGCGAACATTTTTGCAGATTTCGCATCCCGCAGTACAAAGCCATCTGGTGTTGCAACGATTGCCCGGCTTAGTGCCACTTCGTCACAGTCCAGCAGCTTGCCGTGATGATGCATGTGGGGAATTGCCCGCAGACAGTAGTCCAGTCTGTCTGCGCACAGGTCCGGCAAATCACGCTCTTTTAATATGAAGTTTGAGTCGTCTAATATTTCATCCAGGCAAAATCCCGCCCGGGTAATTATTTCCGCCAGTTCAGAATTTTTTACAAATTTATCGTGAATGTCATCCTGATATTCCTGTGTTCTCGATGACGTTTCGCCGCCGAACAGGCGGTCCGACAGGTGCGAGAACGCTGTATGTGAAACATCGTGTATCAGGCCGGCAATCTGCTCCGCCAGAGGGGCCCCATGCAGCCGCAGCAACATAAACACACCGATTGAATGATGATAGCGCGATACGGGAATAGAGTAAAAAGGCCGACATGGTACCCATGGACCCATATTTATTCCCTGTAGGCGCTGAAACGTTGGCGCTGCTATAATTTCTGCAAAAACTGGTTCTTCTACGTTTAGTACGCCGTAAATTCTGTCACAACAAATCATAGTGAGTATTTTATTATAAAATTATACGCTTTTCAAGTTCTGCAATGTATTTGTTCCTGGTGATTTTATTTTTTAAATAATTCACAATAAAGTAAACAACAAAAAAGGAGCTTTTCAGATGATGTTGAAACTAAAAATCTATTCAACTGTTTTTGTTTTGTATGAAATTTTGGCGGTATGGTTGCTGCACTGTCCGCGTACATGCACGGCAATGTTTGGCAATACTTTCTGTGCAGACAGTGTGTTTAAGTATTTTATTGCACTGTTTGCGATTCCGGCCATTGTAAGTCTGATTGTTATGTGGATAATGCATATCATACATGCGGTCCGTCGTCGTCATTCGTTCTTTTATCGTGCCCAAGAAGCGGTCGAAGATGTTGCTTCGTCCATTAAAAGAACCCTAAAAGAATCCGTATCCAGCAAGGATATCGAAAAGTATATAGTTGCTGCGCTGGCGGCGGGTGTAAAAAAGTATTCTGATAAAAATCCGGAATTGAAAAAGACATTTGGCAATATCATCGGCGCAATAACGGGCCGCCCGGCAGAATATGCGATTGATGATGAAGACGATTACGAAGAAGATGCTCGTCCGGCACCGCGTCGCGCAAAGGGTAAAAACAACTCTTCCCGTCGCAGTCGCTAAGCAGACCGTCCATAACTAGATTAGGCAAAAAAATCGCCCCATTTGGGGCGGTTTTTATAGTGTTTTATCTTTGAGCTTATCCATCTGTCGGCTGAGCCATTTTGCTTTCTTTTCGCCAATATCCATAAGATATGCGATATAAATCATCACAACAAACATCGAAGGATAAACCACCAGACCGGCCTTTAGATGCCCTTCGTGGTCAATAATGTTATATATTGTCATGGATACGAGTGTAAGCAGCTCGGCAATAAGCGCAGCGTTTAATGTGACGGATGTTCTATATAAGGATTTTAGTGTTTTTTGTACTTCCTGTAGCTTTTTGACCTTGTCTTGCATACCTGTGGACTTTGCTACAAATATCAGAAAATTGATATCGTCAATCGCTGCGTCAAACATACGTTTTTGCTGTAAAGGTGTAATAATCTTGTTTCTTATCATGACGGGGATTGTATTGACCGATTATACCATTGTCAAGTCATATAGTATTTGTTATTGCAAAATACTCTAAAGGGTATAATATTACGCATGTAAATATTTAGGGGTAAGAAATGCCAGCAAAAACAATCAATGATATTGTCGCATTATGCAAGCGGCGCGGTTTTATATTCACAGGTTCGGAAATATACGGCGGGCTTGGTGGGGCGTATGATTACGGTCCCTATGGTGTTGAGTTAATGCGCAATATTCGAAATGCGTGGTGGAATGCCATGGTCTATTCCCGTAATGATGTCGAGGGGCTGGATGCGGCGCAAATCAGCAATCGTTTGATGTGGAAGTATTCCGGACACGAGGGTGGCTTTTCAGACCCGTTGGTTGAATGTAAAAAGTGCGGTGCCCGCATGCGCCAGGATAAAATGGCCGACCCCACAAAATGTGACAATTGCGGCAGTACAGATATCACAGAACCTCGTGCATATCAGTTGATGATGGGGTTGTCAATCGGTGCAATGGCCGATGGTGCGATAAACGCCTATCTGCGGCCAGAGACGGCAACAACAACTTATGTTAATTTTAAAAATGTATTGGATGCGCGTCCGCACAAGCTGCCGTTTGGTATCGCCCAAATCGGTAAGGCGTTTCGAAATGAAATATCACCGCGTGGTTTTGTTTTCCGCATGCGTGAATTCGAGCAGGCGGAAATGCAGTACTTTGTTCGCCCCGATACAGATGAGCAGTATTTTGAAATGTGGCGTGACGCGCGTATGGCCTGGTGGATAGATGTGTTGGGCATACCGGCCGCGCATTTGCGCTTTACGCCGCATGAAAAGCTGGCGCACTATGCCAAGGCGGCGGTTGATATTGAATATGAATTCCCCGATGGCTTTGATGAGGTAGAGGGTATTCATAACCGCCAGGATTTTGATTTAGGCAGCCATACCAAGGCGCAAAACGAGTTTAAAATCAACGCCAACGTTATGGAGAACAAGGACAGTACTGTCAAACTGTCATACAGCGACCCCCAGACTGGCGAAAACTTTATCCCGTATGTAATCGAAACTGCAATGGGGGTAAATCGTGCGATGTTGGCGGTAATGCATAACGCCTATACCGAAGAAGAACTGCCCGACGGCAAGTCGCGCCTGGTGCTGAAGCTGCGTCCGAAACTGGCCCCGGTTAAGGCGGCGGTTATACCGTTGGCGCGTAATGTGCCTGAATTATTGGATATTGCTACAAATATTGAAAACGACTTGCGGCGCTTAGCCATTGGTCGCATAGAGTTGGAAAATTCCGGCAATATCGGCAAGAACTATCGTCGCCATGATGAAATTGGAACACCGGTATGTATTACCGTTGACCATCAGACGTTGGAAGATGCCACTGTAACACTGCGTCTGCGTGACACTATGGAACAGCGCCGCATAAAAATCGACGATGTGCCCCGTGCTGTTTTAGATATAATAAACGGCTAAAAAATCCCCGCCAAACGGCGGGTTTTTTCTAATAATTTTTCTCGCCTAAAAATTTTTGCATGATTTGCGGGATGTCCCCATTGCCTTTGTTGGGGGCGCTTGCAATTTTTTTCCGTGTAAAGGGGGGTGTTTTTGTGTGCACCTCTCCCGGGGATAAAAGCGTATCCAGCGGCGCTGTTAAATTTTCGTTAACAAATATTCCCTTATGACGAAGTACTTTTTGTACATGTGTCGGGGTTGGATATTGCGGGTTTGTAAAAAATTCAACACTATCGCCATGTGCGGTCACGCGCACCGGCAACTGTCGCTGCAGTTCGCAGATGATTTTATCGCGCTCAACCGCCAGCGGCCCATAATAAATAGCCAGGTGACATTCCGGCGCCATACGCCATGTTGAAATAATATCGTTCAGATATACGTTAATGTTTTTGTTATAAAGCCATGTGTCTTTCTCAGGAATGCGAAAACTATCGCCCCAGTTCTGCAGATTATCGACCACACCTTCGGGAAAGCTTAAGTTGCTAAATGCCGCTATCTTTATTTGATTTATCCCAGGCAACTCGTAACTTAGTGCCTTTTCTTTCATTTGCGCCGCGGGGAAACGCTCTTGAAGCATCTGTACGATTTGGTCCAGTTCTGCCGCCGGATTTTTCAGCATGTTAGGCATCTTGTTAAGCCATACCGACCCAATCCCCGCCAGTGGATACCACTGTCCCGCGGGAATTCCATATCTATCCTCTTTGCGGGACTGGCCTGACGATACATAGAATGGCAAATTCTTGCCATTGACGCGCACTACAGCAACTGCGCGTGATGCAACCTCTGCAATGGATGTCTGGCCGCTGCGTGCGGGCAGTGCAACCAGATGCACCGGATGGCCGTGTATATGGCCGATAGGTTCTGTTATTACATTTGGATTGTCGTGCGATATTGCATTTCTCAGGCGGGTTTGATCAATGTCGTCTTGGACAATATGTATCATCTGCCGGCGGGTATCAAATACGGCGCTTAAACCATTCGCACCCAGATTCTGTATTATCTGTTCTGCCTGTTCTGGGGACTCTATTCGTGTAAAGTATGCTTTTACGTGATGCGGGCTTTGCGCCTCTGACACGAACTTAAATTCCATGCCCGTAATTTCTTTTAGCTTACGTATCTGAAACTGCTGAGCTTCCATATTATTTCTCTTGATTTTTCATTATTATTTATATTATATCATAAAAAATAGCGCACCCAAACAGCCATGGCAAAAAAAGTGCGGCGCCCATAGGAAAACTTCCGTTAAATTTTTAGTTGAATTTAATTTGTGTTTCAATCAGAATAAGAAATGAGTCCTTGGTTTTAGGTTCTTTGGAGCAGGGTATCTCAAAAGAAAAATTGAAAGGAGAGGGAAAAATGACACATGCAGATATGTGGAATGCAATTGACAGTTTTGCACGCAGTCGTAATATGACCTGTTCATGTATGGCGCGTCGCAGCGGGTTGGATTCAACAACATTAAACCGCAGCAAGCGCTGGACGCGCGATGGCAAACCTCGTTGGCCGTCTATGCAAAGTCTGGCAAAGGTATTGGACTCAAATGACGCGTACATGATAGACTTTGCGCGTTTTTGCCCAATGCCAGATGGAAAAGAAAAATAAATGTGTGGCTCTAAAAAATGCGGGTTTGTTCCCCGCATTTTTTATTCGCGCCAAATAACATTTTCAAACATTGCGTTTATTTTATCGCGCAGGTTTGTATCGTTAAAAAATTGCTCGCGCGCATCCGGGGTTGTTTTATCGCGCTCGTCATCAAAATGTGGAATGTATTTTTGTATGGCTATATTTTGAACCCCGCGCGCCGCCAAAATATCCGCTATTTCGGACAGGGCGGATTTAGTAATAAAACGCGGGTCACATGTTATACGCACCTCTATCCCGCGGCCAGTTCCCAGCCAGCTATCCAATGATTCCAGCATCCGCTCGTATGCGACATCATTCCCGACCAGTTCTTTGTATTTGTCGCGGGTTGTCTTGAAATCCAGACCGACCCAATCAACAATTTCCGCAGCCCGCCGCAGCATTTCAGGATAAAACCCGTTGGTATGCAAACCAACTGAAAATCCGAGCGCCTTTACCGCCCGCATATAGTCCAGCACCGCGTCACCCTGCATCAGGGCCTCGCCGCCGGAAAATACAATCGCCTCCAGCTTTCCAACACGATTGCGCAACAGGTCCAATACCTTTGCCGGGTCGTATTCACCGCTGCCTACATCCAATAAATGGCGGTTAGAGCAATACGCACACCGCAACGGACATCCCCGCAAAAACAGCACCGCGGCCAGTTTTCCCGGATAGTCGATTGTGGTAAACGGTACATAACCGCCAATTTGGATTTCTGGCATTTTATTTAAGCCGCCTTTTTCATCAATTCTTCGTGGCGTGCACCTGTTGTCAGACAGTTTGATTCTTTGAATGTTTTTCTCTCACAGAATTCCGAATATTTACCAATATTGAAGTTGGATACAGGTCTGATAAAGCCCATAGAACGTGAAAAACGTTCGCAAGGTGTTCTGTTTACCAATGTTTGTGCTTCGCCCATATTCATGTTTTTTTCCTCCCTTTGGTTGTTTTTTATTGTTCGTTTGATGCCTGTCGTGCGGCGGCAATTTCCGCATCGCATTTCGGGCAGAATTCATAGTTCCCGGCCAGATATCCATGTTTCGGACATATCGAGAATGTCGGGGTCAGTGTCATGTACGGAATGCGATAATTCTCAAATATCGTACGTACAATCTTTTGTGCGGCTTCGCCACTTGATACCGGTTCGCCCATATACAGGTGCAACATTGTCCCACCCGTATATTTCCTCTGCAATTCTTCCTGGTGCTCAAGTGCGACAAACGGGTCGTCTGTAAAGTTCACAGGCAGCTGGGTTGAATTAGTGTAGTAGGGTGCATCCTTTGTCCCGGCTGTTATGATATCCGGAAAGTTCTTTACGTCTGTCTTTGCAAAGCGGTAAGAGCAGCCCTCAGCCGGTGTTGCCTCCAGGTTATAGAGGTTGCCCGTTTGTTCCTGGAAGTTAGCCAGGTTTTCACGGATAAAGTCCATAACATCCAGCACCATCTTTTTACCAAATACACTGGCGATATTTTCGGCACCGTCTGTAAAGTTCAAAACCATTTCATTCGCACCGTTAACACCGATTGTGGAGAAATGGTGGCTCCAGTCGCCCAGATACCGGCGTGTAAACGGATACAGGCCGCGCTCCATGTTCTTAGATATTATTGTACGCTTTATCTCCAGGCATTCGCGGCCCAAATCCAACAAGCGTTTAAGTTCACGGAACAGCCCCTCGCGGTCACCCTTGTGGGTATAACCCAAACGCGCCAGGTTGATTGTAACCACCCCAATCGAGCCCGTTTTTTCGGCCGAGCCAAACAGACCGCCGCCACGCTTTAGCAGCTCGCGCACGTCCAGACGCAACCGACAGCACATAGAACGTACATCCGTCGGGTTCAAGTCCGAGTTTAAGAAGTTCTGGAAATTCGGAATTCCATACTTTGCCGCCAAATCAAACAGCGGTTTTACATTGGGATGATTCCACGGAAAATCCGGTGTAATGTTATATGTGGGAATCGGGAAGGTAAATGGCCGCCCCAGTGCGTCACCTTCGGTCATTACCTCGATAAACGCCTTGTTTATCATATCCATTTCCGCCTGCAGGTCGCCGTATGTAAAGTCGACCATTTTTTTGCCTATAAATGGGCGCTGCTCACGCAAATCCTTTGGGCATGTCCAATCAAAGGTGAAGTTAATAAACGGCGTCTGGGTCCCCCATCGGCACGGCACGGCACAGTTAAAGACCAATGTTTGCATTGCATTTTTCACATCCGCATAGGACATGTTGTCAATTCGAACATACGGCGCCAGATAAGTATCCACAGACGAGAAAGCCTGTGCGCCGGCAAATTCATTTTGCAGTGTCCCCAGGAAGTTAACCATATGTGAAATAGCCGTCGCCATATGTTTGGCCGGTTCGCACTGCAGGTATCCCGGAACGCCGTTAAATCCTTCATAGAGCAGCTCGCGCAGGGACCAGCCCGCGCAATAACCTGTCAGCCACCCCAGGTCGTGAATATGAATAGCGGCTGTTTTGTGTGCCTCGGCCACGGCGCGCGGAAACAGATTCAGCCAATATTCCGCCGTTACGCGTTCAGATGTACGCAGAATCAGTCCACCAATAGAGTAGCCTATATTTGCATTTTCCTTGATGCGCCAGTTCGAACCGCCAACATATCCTTCGATAATATCTACCGCATCTACGGTCGAATTACGAATCTCGCTGCGCTTTTGGCGATAAATAATGTAAGCCTCGGCTGTTTTGTATGCGTGTGCATCCATCAAAGACTGTATAACAGTATCCTGGATAACCTCAACCGATGGGGTTTTGCCCGCAAATATAGCATCCAGTCGGTCCAAGGCGTTTTGTGTAATTTTCACAATGTCTTCGTCTGAAATTTCTTCGGTTGTTGCAACCGCTTTCTTTATCGCGTCAAAAATCTTGCGCGCATCAAACGGAACTGTTTCGCCGCTGCGTTTTTGTACCGCCACCAGCTTTGTGGCAAATGTTGGAAAGACTTGGATTTTTGCTTCTGAGCCAGACATTTTATTAACCCCTGTTTTTTTGTCAAAACACAATATGTAGTGGTCTGTTCTTTGATTTGCTCTCAATATATAGAGAGTCAGGATTTTTCGCAATATATAAAAATAAAATTTTTTTTTATTTTTTGCTTTACTTTTAAAAAGGCCACAGTTCTGCTGTATTCAAAATATAAAGATTTTAATATGTGAAATACCAAAGTATATTTTGTGTCAAGAAATCCTAAAAAAAACTTGTGGGAACAGAATCGGTTTATATCCGTTTTTACAAAATATAGATATAAAATTACGAATCATGACATATATATTGACAAAATAATAGCGCGCCAATATGGCACGCCATGGTATAAATTGATATTTTTGAGCTATTTATCTAACTTTTTCCGTCAGAGATTTTGCATTCTCACCATACTGCTTGGCTTTCGAATCACATGACTTGAATGATGCGCCAGCTGCAAGCAATAATGCGGAATACAGCGCCAGGATAACAAGTGCTTTGCCACCCAAATGAATTTTTAATGTTTGATTTCGTGTTTTTGCCATTTATTTACCTTATTACGGGGTAATAATTTTAGTGGACTATATAATACTTGTCAATATTTAAAATAGGTTGTTTTTCCTGTTGTTTCGGGGCATAATAATATAGTTCGGTCTGGGTAATGGTTATCCAGATTTTTAATTACTAACATAAAAGAGCATAATTATTATGGTTAAAAACATATATGAAATGCTGCATGAGGTATGCGTCCAGAACAAAGACCGTATTTTCTTTGTCAGGGAAAGTGAAACCTATGCGGAATTGTTAAAGAAAGTGAAGCAGCGTGCGGTTCTGCTGGCGAAGCGATTTGGTATAAAAAAGGGTGACACTGTTGCTATTTTATCTGGCAATACCCCTGAGTTTATTAAATCTTACTTTGCCATCACGTCCCAGGGGGCGCGTGTTTTGATGTTGGATACGGGGCTTTCCCCGGCCGAGCATTTAAACATGATGCAGCGTACGGACTGTAAACTGGCCCTGGCCCAGAAATCTCATTTTGTCGAAGGCGGGCCGGAAATGTTTGATATCGAAACGCCGGATGATACTGACGAAGGGGAATTTGTTGCCGCCGATGTTGAGCGTGGTGATTTGGCAATGTTGTCGTTTACGTCTGGCTCGACCGGGAATCCAAAGGTTGTGGGATTAACGCATAACAATGTTTTATCCCTGGGCGAGGGGGCCCTGTTCTATAAGCCTGTGATTCATCCCGGCTATACGTTTTATGGCTTTTTGCCGTTATATCATATATATGGTGTTGTAATAAATATAATCGCACCGCTGGTTCTGCAGGGAAAGCTGCTGCTGCAGCCTGTATTAAATCCGCGTGAATTTATTGCCGACTTTAAGAAATATCATCCGGAGGTGATTCCGGCCGTCCCCAGAATATGGGAGGCTTTTTATAAAAAGATTATCACCGCGGCCAAGGAAAAGCATGTATATACCCTGATGCGTGTTGTCATGGCGACCCAGGGCTTTTTGCGTGCAATCGGTGCGGGTGCGTTGGTTGACAAGGTTACGCGCCCCATTCATGAACAGTTCGGCGGCAATACCAAGGTTTTGGTATCCGCCGGTGCAACGCTAAAGCCGACTATCCGCCGCTTTTTTGAAAAGCTGGGGTTTGTTGTTGGCGACTGTTATGGTTTGACGGAATGCACGGGGCCGGGGAACTTTAATTTTGCCTTTCGCCTGCCCAACGGCAAGATGTATTATGCCGGGCCGCTGCCTGGGAACGAGCTGAAAATCCATAATCCGGACAAAAACGGTGTTGGTGAAATATGGCTGCGTGGGAATATGGTTATGCCGGGCTATATTGATAATGATGCCGCAAATGCCGCCGCATTCGAAGACGGCTGGTTTAAAACAGGCGACTTGGGCCTGCTGGATAAAAAGGGGCGGCTGGTTGTAAAGGGGCGTCAAAAACAGGTCATTGTTCTCGACAGTGGCAAGAATGTTTATCCGGACGAGCTCGAAGACCTATATCTTCAGAATGAAGAGATTTTGGGTGCAGCGGTATTTGAGTACACAATTAACGGCAAGGTTGTGCCCTATGCGGTATTTCAGGTCGCGCCCGGTACAACGGTTGCGCGTGTTGCAATGTTGTTAAAGGCATCGAATCTAAAGATTGCGCCTTATAAATGGGTAAAGCACTTTGCAATTACCGAAGAAGAACTGCCCCAGACATCGGCAAAAAAGATAAAGCATTTTGCCGTAAAGGAAATGCTGGATGCGGGGTTGTTTAATCGCGCGGATGCATAAATCACCCGTGGTGCACGTGCGGTCGGCGTTCTGCCGCATGTGCACCTTGACGGAATGAGGTGAGGCGCTTATAATTAAAAGAAGGGGGTGGCGTAAAATGGCCAAATCTGATGTTCAATCCTTTATCAAGAAACATCTGAAATATCGTGCTGGCAAATGCTACGTGGGCAATTTGTCAGGGGTGCTGTTGCACGATTTGCGTAACAAGATAATGGAAACAGAGGTTTCAGGATACGGCCACCTGATAAATGTCGGATACATTGATGTGGACTTGCTGCGTGCGGCATTAAAAAGAGAAATGTCGTATAATCCGCTGCGCTTTTTTAAGCATGTCGGAAGCGTTTATGCTGCTAATACCCCGGAGGCTGATGCCATCGATGCTATAACCCTAATGCTGCAGGAATTTATGTTCTTGTGGCCCACAGGTATCCGGGGGCAGGTCAGAATAATGGACTTTGCCGATGCAAAATATCTGGTTTTGTTAAAAGTCCGTGATTGCTTTAAGAAAATAGCAAATATAAATATGCAGGATTTTAAAAGTGCGGCCTATCGTGATGAAACGGTGGCGGCTTTTGCGGCTGCACAAATTCCAATGCCGGCCGCGTTGCGCGCTGAAATGACAGACATGGCCGTGGCATCGGCAATGCGGCGTGCGCATAAGCGGGATATTGCAGAATTGAACATGCGTATCAAGGCCATTGAAACAGAAATAAACATACATCGGGGCCATGATGCGGTATTTGTTGCCGAACTGAAGCTGGAGCTTGAAGAGCTAAAGGCACGTCTGGATTTGATGATAAATAAAAAGCAGCCGCGTGCGCTATCAACGCAGCGACGCGTGCCCAGTATTACAAATCGCCCAAATGTGCAGGTAAAGCCCACGGTGGCTGCGGATGAAAACTATGGCGAAGATGCATATGATAGGGAGGTAGAGTTGCTAAGCACCTTGACGCCTGAGCATGATATGGGCAAAACACCGGATGTTTTTATCGAATATATTGCCGAACACGGGATTGAGAGAAGGTAGTTTATTACTTGCATATCGCAATATAAGGCGGCAGTGATTTTTCTATGTCTATTACGCTGTCTCCGCAATCCATACAGTTAAATTTTCTGTTTTGTGAGTGTGCCGCATCCAGTGGTATGTGTTTTTTTGCAACCTCCGGGACATTGGCGGCGTATGATTCGCTGGGAAAACCAAAGTAAAAACCACGCGATGCGCCGCTGCATTGTGCCGCCGCTCCGGGATAGCATTGTGGGTCACCAATACGCGCCGGGTCCGGAACGCATGCGGATTCGCATGTGTCCGGGTCTGTTATCATTTGCTCGCAATCCGTGCAAGAAGAAGTCTGGGGGACGCGTAATGTGGCGCCCGGCTTGCCGTAAATTGCCCCCTGGGTCATATGACCGCACTTTTTAACGTCCGGCGCTTTTGTCGGGTCGGTAACACATTCCCATTCCAGGGTATTGTAATTTAGGCGCGCAACCATATTGTCAGGACAGTTTTTTTCCGGAAACGGGTTAATACATTCCCATACGCTGTCGACCAGTACGGCTGTCTGCTGGCTGGCGCACAGGGGGCGGCGCGATTCATCCGCCACGCATTCAAGTAAATCAGAATCCCAAATCATATCGCCGCCGCAATCTGTCTTTGTGTTATATCCAATACATTGCCAGCGGCCAAATCGATATGCCTTGACCGTGCCGGCCGGGCAGTTTATGTTATCCGCCGATGGCGTGATAAAATCGGTGTCGGCATCCGGGATTTCATATTGGGTCATATATACCAACTGGCCGTCTTGTAAGTCCATGTCGGAAATTATGCCGGCCGGTACCGCACGCTTGGTCGCGGTGCCCCCTGAAACAATAAGCTTGTTTTGAAATATTCCAAATGTACCCGCATCTGTAAAGTGCTCTTCCAGTATCTCCATCATGTCATTGTATTTGTTCGTGTCAACCGGCGCAGTCGCGGTTACAATAAAGCTGTATGCAGGCTTTTTTTTGCGAACAATTTCACACTTTGTTACGGTTAAATTGGTATTTAGACATATAAACTTGCTTTCGATATTATTCTGCTCAACACATATATCTTCAAATGTTGTGTTTTGTATCGTTGCATTATGAGCGGCGGCGGCGCATTCGGCCACACTGCGCAAATCCGCCCTGTCGATTGCGTACTGTGTTTCCTGCTCTGTCATGCGCTGTGACGGGGCCCCCAGCATATAGACGCCGGCCATAAATATTGCGACCAAAATCATGACAAAAATATTCATCATTCCCCCTTGCGATTTGTTAAAAGTCTAGCTAATATAAGAATAAACTGCAACTTTAAAAAATATGGTCGTTATATGAAGAAATGCCTCGTGTTTTTAATGCTGGCCGGATGCGGCTTTCAGCCTATGTTTGCCAACCGTGATACGGATATTTATGTTGCGCCGATTTCTGGTATAAACGGGATAGATTTGCGTAACAGCCTGAATGCAAAATTTGGCGGTCAACATGATTCTGATGCCCTATATACGCTAAGCGTTTCCCTGGCGGAGCCTGTGACCCAGTACAAAGCGCTGGAACGTACCGGTGATGCCACCTGGCAGCAGGTTTCGCTCTCGGCCAGTTTTGAGTTGATGCGTGGTGATGAAAAGATTGCATCCGGTCGCGAGGTTGCGGCCGAATCATACACGTTTGTAAGATATCTGGTTGCGGCAAATGCGTCTTATAATAACGCGGTTCGCAATATTATAAATGTTTTGGCTGATAAAATCAGTGTGCGTGCAATAACATCCGCCGCTGATTATGAAAAGTCACGGACCGAAGAATAATGAAGTGGAAAGAAGCGGATTTTAATACAGGTATTGCAACTATTCGTGCAGTGCTGATATATGGCCCCGATGCCGGCCAGGTGGACGAGTTTTGTGATACCGCCGTGGCAAAGTTGCAAATTGAAAAAGACAATCTGTTTGCGCTGGATTCGGATGAACTGCGTGAAAAGCAGGACGCATTGTTCGCAGAAAGTTGCAGTCCGTCCATGTTTGGCGGTCGGAAAATGGTAATTATATCCAATGCGGGTGATGCCCATGCCAAACAGATTGCTGATTTAGTTGAGCATCCTGGTCTTTGTGCCACTGTTATAGTTGCCGCCGGTGATTTGCGTGCGGGTGGTGGTCTGCGTTCTTTGTTTGAAGGGGGCGATAAAATTGCGGCGCTGGCATGCTATACGGATGATGCGCGCTCGCTGGCGACACTTATTCGTGGGGCGCTGTCTGCGGAAAATGGCATAAACCAAATCAGCCCGGACGCAATGGCATATATGACGACGCATCTGGGGGGTGACCGCGGGATAACGCGCGGCTTTCTGGCAAAAATTGCCCTTTACGTAGATGATAAAAAAATTGTCGAACTAGAAGATGTGGAAAAGTGCCTGCCAGATACGGGTGCGGCCGATATGGATGACTTTTTGTATTCTCTGACGGCGGGGCATATTCAGCAAACAATGACCGCACTGGACCGTCTGCTTTATGATAATGCACAGCCGAATATGATAATACGTCTGCTTGACGGGCATTTTAAAAAATTGCTGACCGCGGTTGTAGATGGCCAGTTGCCACGTTTGTTTTGGAAGGTTGCAGATAAATTTAATCTGGCGATGAAAATATGGCCCGCATCAGAAATTGCGGCGGTGTTGCGTCGCCTGAACGAGCTTGAGGCGCAACTGCGTACAACCGGTATGCCGGCTGAGGTTTTGCTGCGTGATTTTTCATTAAAACTGGCGGTACGTGCCGCCAAATTGGCGATAAAAAGAAGGAATTAAAATGTTAGCATCGGTTTATGCACCAAAGGATTTTAAGCGCTTGCGCGCATCGGGCGATTTAGTCGCGCGATGCTTTGATTTTATTTCGCCGCATATCAAGGCCGGCATCTCCACAGGCGAGATAGACCGTATGGTTGCCGAATTTTTAAAGGCTAATGGTGCCCGCTCATCTGATTTGGGCTACCAGGGATATCCAAAAAATATATGTACATCTGTAAATGATGTAATTGTTCATGGTATCCCCAGTGATGATGTAATACTAAAAGACGGCGATATTGTAAATGTTGACTTAACGGCCGAATATAAGGGGTTTCATGGTGACGCATCGCGAATGTTTATGATTGGCAACGTTGCCCCGCGTGCACGTGAACTTGTTCAAACATGCCAGGATGCGCTAAATGCGGCGATTGCGGTCTGTGCGCCGGGTGTGCCGCTGTCTGAGATTGGTCGCACGATAGAGGCTGTTGTTACCCCCCATGGCTTTTCCATATCACGTGATTTTGTTGGGCATGGAATCGGCAAGGTTATGCATGACGAGCCGCAAATTTATCATTTTTATGACAAGCGCTGGGACAAGGTGAAAATGGTCCCGGGCCTTGTATTTACTATAGAGCCTATGATAAACACCGGGCGTCCTGAATGTAAGATAGACCCCGATGGCTGGACCGCGCGTACGGTTGACGGCGGCCTGTCGGCGCAGTGGGAACATACAATCGGCATTACCGAAGACGGTGCAATAATATTCACTGAGAAAATGGTTTAAAACGGGGATAGGGCGGCTGTGAAACAAGCGGATACATCTTTTCACGCCGGACATCGCCAGCGTTTGCGTCAAAAGTTTTTGGATGGCAAGCTTGCCGACTATGAGCTGTTGGAACTGGCGCTCAGCTTTGCTATTCCGCGTCGTGATGTGCGACCGGTATCGCGTGCGCTGATGCGTGAATTCGGAACATTGTATCAGGTTTTAACCGCCAGTGTTGATGCATTGGCGGCGGTTCCGGGTATGGGACGCAACAGTGCTATCTTTATTAAAACGATGCACCAGATGATGGCGCTGGGATTTCGCGGGTACTTTATAAAGACGCCATTATTTCATGATTATGCGCAGTTTGAAAACTATTGCCGATTAAATGTTGGTGGTAAAAGCGTTGAGGAAGTTCATGTCCTATACCTTGACGGCCAACTGTGCCTGTTGGCCGACGAGATACATAGTGTCGGTACTGTAAATGAATCTAGTATCTACCCGCGTGAGATTGTTCGGCGTGCACTGGATTTAAATGCGCGCGGTGTGGCGCTGGTTCATAATCATCCCACGCCATGTACATCTTTTTCAGAGCAGGATAAGAAGGCCACGCTGGAACTTATGCTGCTGTTAAATGCTATCAATATCACGCTCTATGACCACTTTGTAGTATCGGGTGGTACGGTTTATTCTGCACGCAATATGCATATGTTTGATTAAAATAATTCCGCTACATCGCAAACAGATGTCATTTGCTGGCGGTCTATATGATGTATCTGATTTTGTAAGATGCTGAACGTGTCCCGTGTTGCCTGGGTCGGGGTATTCCATGTATCGCGCCATGGCCGCGATATTTTTATTACGCTAAACGCCGGCGTGAATATAAAGCGCAGCTTTTGTAGGGCGCACTGGGCCCCCTCTATGGTGCGAAAGTCGTCCGGTGTAATATCGATAAAGCCTGTCGGTGTGTTTAACTCTATTATGTATTCGTATATAAAGTGGGCGGTTCCATTTTCAATTCTTCGCCGCGTAATTCGGTCGTTTCGTCCGTCATTGTTTATATCGCGATTAAAAACATCTACCGCCGCCAGACCGGCCCCAAATTCATCCAGCGGGTATTGTGTCGATGCCCCCGCCCGCCCCAGGCCGTCATTAAACGCAGCGCCGGTTGTGGTGATTGTGCGTGGCTTGCCGGCGGGGCGTGGTGCATGGGTGTCGATGCTGGGGGTGTCTGCCCCGATTGTGCGCCCTATGCGTGATCTGTCGCCCCGGACCAGCATATAGCCCAGCACGAATATAACCATTACCAGCAGTACCAGTAATATATTAAAAGTAACGCCGCCGTTTTGATTAGAGTTCATGATGCATCTCTTGCTTTTATTCTTGTGTTTCCCGACCCGCGGTCCAACCTTCTATCCGGCGGATTACCCGCGCAACTTGCCATAGCTGGGAATCATCAAGACTATGCAGCGGTGTGCTTAGCGCTACGCCGGTTTCGTTTGACACTTGCTGCTGATAAGATGATGTGTTATTCCCGTCTGATGGCGGTGCCCATGCACTGATAGCCTGGGCCAGGGTTTTCGCCTGATATCTGGGGGTTTTTAGCAGTAAAATAATCGCATCCATGCCGGTCTGTTCGTCGGGGAATGCGGCAAATCCGCCCGCGCGCCCAATGCTGCCGGCGCTATCGGTAAATCGGCCGGGGCGTATGTTGCCCGGATTATTATTGCGCCATGCGCGTGTGCCGCTGCTGCGTCGGGTTTGGGATTGGTTTGTGTATGTATATACCACGTCACGGCCAGACTCGTGCGCACGAATAGGGTGGCTGGCCACGCTATTTTGCTCTGGCGTGTTAACGGTGGATTCGGCCTCCTCATTACTGGCCGGGGCGTTGTCGGGTGCTGCAATTACCCCTGTGTCATATATATCAAACTCTTCGTATAGGTCGTCGCTTTGCCGGGCCAGGCGTGTGTTCCGTGCCGCCAGCATTTCCTGAACATCTGCAATTGAAATTTCTGCCGTGCTGCAGCCGCGCCTAAATAAATCGTCACCAAATATTACATTTATGATAGGGCCTGCGGCCGATACGATGCCCAGTATTAAAATTAGATTTCGCAGGTTTGTGAATATATCATTTTTCGCACCGCGAATCATGGATATCGCCCAACCGAACAGCAGCAGGCCCGTTGCGCCTACAACGGCCAGCCATGCATATTCCGCAAAAGTTGCAAATGCACGCAGAACACATGCGGGGTCTTCGATATATATGAATTGCGCGTCCGCACCGTGCACCCGGAATCCGGCATTTTGCATCAGTCGAAGAATTTGTTCTGTATCCATTTATTATATGCCAAATACGTCTATTTTTTAGACGCGGCGGTGGTAAAGAATCCCGGGATTGTAAAGTCTTCATCATTTGCCGCGACGCCGGCCCAGCCGAATAAGTCGCCCATCAGTCCCGTGTCTTCGCGGCGCGCTTTCTTAAACGGCAGAATGTTTTTCAGTTTGCCTATTTTTCCCTGTGCCGGGGCGGGTGCCGGCGTGGGGATATTATCCTCTGCGTCGGCGAATTCTGCCGCCAACTGCTCCAGTGTTGCGTCCGCATCATCAATCTGAATCATTTCGGATTCGGGGATGTGGGGCGTGGTGGCTGCGCTATCCTGGGGGGCGGCGGTCATGCTTGCCTCAATGTGATCCTCACGCAGGGGCGTCATGCTTTCCAATAACTGTTCCAGTGTTTTTTCCAGCGGTTCCTCCGGTGCATCATCGGCAATCATATCCTCAATCGTTGCCATAGTTGCATCTTCTGGGGTGACATCCTCTTCTTCTGGGGCTGCCTCTTCCTCCGGCGCCGCAATGATGCTTTCCGCTTCCGGTTCCGCTGTCGCGGGAATTGGGGCCGGCTCTTCGGCGCGGGCCACATTCGAAGCCAATACGGATAGTATCGGAATTACCTTTTCAGACTGTGGCGCGGAATCTGCAACCGGTGCCGGGGCATCCGTTTCTTCGACTGCTACAACCTTGCGCGGGCGGCCGCGTGATTTTTTTATCGGCATGGCCACTTCTGCTGCCGGGGTCGGTTCTGATTCCGGCGCCGGCTGTGTTTCGGGCTCCGGCTCCGGCGTGGGGATTTCTTCTTCCAAGGCTTCCTCTTCGCAGGATGTTTCGACCGGTTCAATAATTTCTGTTGGGGTGTTAATTTCTTCTACTGTGTCAACAAATTCTTCGGGGACTTGTTCTGTTGCGCAGATGTTTTCAATAGTTTCGCATTTGGCGGTATCTGATGAATTATTAGCAGCCAATGCGTCATCACTATCGACAGGGACGCCAAATAACACCGTATCATTCCCCAGGCCCAGTGTTGTACGCACTTCGTCAAAAGCGGCGCGTACATCTGCCATTTCAAATACTTCGCTGCCGGAAATATAGATGATTTTAGTTTTCATAAAACAAGCCCCCCCGATAATATCATGGATATTATATCATATTTTAGTGTTGAACGCATATAAAAAATATCTTAAACTTATGGCATGGCAGATATAAAGCAGCAGATTTTTCAAGAATTATCAGCCCTGGAAGAGGCGGCATCAAAACTGCGTGGTGCGGCTGTTATTGCGGGACGCCAAACGGATTTGGAGGTTGCGATTTTAACGGAGCAGGTACGCACCCTGCGTGACAAGAATGCCCGCGCAACCGAGATGATTGATAAGTCAATAAATATATTAAAGAATTTGAAATGAGCGTTGTATCTATACCGATTGTTAATAAAAACTATCCCATGGGATGTGAGGACGGGCAAGAGGCGCGTCTGATAGAACTGGGGAAAATGGTTGATACACGTGCGCGTGAAATTTTGGATAAGATTGGCCCGCTGCCGGAAAGTGCACTGCTGGCGACATTATGCATTGTCCTTGCGGATGAGGTTAATAATAAACCGGCCCCGACTGTTTCTGATGCCGACCTGCGCGAGATTTTGGCCCGCATCCGCGAGATAAAGCATAAGATAGCGCAATAAAAAACGCCCCAAAAGGGGCGTTTGTTTTTACATGCAGTTCTGCATTGTATCCATCATTGCCTTTGTTCTGGCCGATGCCAGCATTGTGGCATTATTTGTATTGCCCTTGATTTTACCTTCGCGCCAACCTTCGATAACGCAAATTGCACCGGTAATCTTTTTCATTTCTGCGGAATCCAGGTCGCATAGTTTTTTATCCAATGCAACACCTGTTAATCTGCGCAGTTGTCTTTTATATCTTTCTACATCGTTTTCGTAGGGCGGGGCATACTTTATAATTGCACTTGCAATTGTCATGTTCTTGTAGCTGTCGGACAGCAACAAGTCCTCCAGTGCCTTGCGACCTGTTTCGTAGTCTGGAAATACTGCGAATTTGCCACCTTTGCCGATTGCGCCTTTGGCGCGTGCAAATTGACCGTATGCCAGATTTCCCGGATTATTATTGCGCCATGCGCGTGTGCCGCCCGTGCGGCAGATTGTGTCGCCTGTGCTCATAATGTACAAGACGTCGCTCTTGCGCTCAATTGTTTTTATAGCATAAGGCTCTGTATAAGCCCATTCTTCAACATTAAGAACAGAATCAGAACTGTTATCAAGTTTTTCATACGATTTAATGGTATATCTTTGGCCTTCAGAGTTTATTGGCGACGCAATAGATTCTGTAAAGTGCAGCCCGCCCACAAATGTGGCAGCTCCGGCTAGCATGTATGGTACTATAAATTTTTTCTTCATTGTTTTTCCCCTTTGCAATCAAACAGTCCGTGCAAAATACCCTGCGCGTTTCTGTATTTGTGTTGTTATTCGTTTTTGACTGGTTCGACATGATAGAATGAATGTCATGTCGTACATTCAGACAGCACAGAAATTCCATGTTGCCCCGACTTGCCTTTCGGTAGCCCGCCCCGTTTCCAGGGAACCAAGGTTTTTTTTGCCGCGCTGCGGCGCGACCATCGATGTATTAGCATCGACTAATCTGCAACTGGTGCTCCATTGCAATTTGCTCTGGCGTAGGTGCAGATACAATTTGTTTTAAGTCGTCGCCAAAATACTTTGCATGAACCAGGCGCAGCAGTTCGTCGTGCGACAGGTCCATCAACTTTTCGGCGCTCAGTCCCGTATCGTTTTTGATATATTCAATCATTTTGTCGCGCGACATGGACTCCAGGCGCTTTAGCTCTTTTGTATATTCGATTTGCAGAATTTTCTCAATATCTGCGCTGAATACATTAGAGGTATCCCATGATTCAAAAACATCACCGATACGTTCGCGATTATGGGCGGTAAACATGTACTGGCCCGTCGGTCCTGGAACGAACTCGCCGGCTTTTATCCGACCCTCGCCCAGGAACATAATCGCATGAAATTTTGTTTTTGCCCCACGAAAGCGCGGTACAATCCAGATAGAGCCCGGACTGACCTGCGCAGCAGAGAAGTTTTTCTTCGCGAACTCCGCGGTGGCGGCCTGTCGTGCGGCTTTATCACTTGATGCGTTTATTCCGCGCTGTGCCAGGTATTTTTCCAGTGCCGCATTATATGCGGAATCGGATTTAAATACACGGCCTTCTTTTATGGCGCCGTCGTATTCCGGACGAGAGTATTTTTTGCGCATCTGGTCCTTAAAGGCGCTGCAGGCGCTTTTCCCGTTTGTCGGAATTACTTTCAGTGTGTCGCCGTTTTCATTCAAGGCGCGCATTAACTGCGTATATTGGCCATACATACAGTGCATGCCAACCGGTGCACCCGGCAGTTCGCGGCGTACTGCCGCATTATAGCCGCGTGTTCCAATTTTAGGCTGCAAGCGTTTTTGTGCGGCCAACATATTGTCAATATACTTATCACAGGTATTAGTGGCGCGTGCCTGCAAACGTGATGCCCGGATATTATATTGCCTGCCCAGTTGAAACAAAGAAATACTTTTGGAAACCAATTTGTTTTCCAGTTGTATTTCCAGCTTAGGCATTACAAATTGCAGGGATGGCAAACTCTGAGCATTAGCAGAATTTTTACCGAATAAAATAGAGGTGCCCATTATGACATAAGGAAACACTTTCTTATAAATATTCATTTTATTCCCCTTTGCAATCAAACAAACGAAACGCGTGTGCATTTCATTTAGTGTTTTATTTGTTTTTTTTGATTGGTTCGTCGCGATAAAATAATAAATTCGCAACGTACATTCAAATGCGGACATTTACGGCCGCACCCCGACTTGCGGTGCTTTTATTTAAGCGCACTCGCAGCCCGCCCCAAACGGGGAACCAAGGTTTGTATATACAATATAGACAAAAAAATTTTGTATTTCAAGTAAAAAATAAAGGAAAATAAATAAAGCCCGCGCGCTGTGGCAAATGATAAAAAGCCCCCGGTTAACGAGGGCTTTTGGACTTATTCTTTGATAATATCTTGTACGGTTACCTTAAATACAACGTCCTTGCCCGCCAGTTCCGGTACATACTGGGTCGGGAATGTGATGTTAATATCACGTGTCTCACCTTTTTCCATGCCTACCAGTTGTTCTTCAAAGCCCGGAACGAACTGACCGCTGCCCAGCTTTAACGGAAAACCGGTTGCGGTGCCGCCTTCAAACTGAACATCGCCCAGGAAACCCGCAAAGTCAATAATAACCGTGTCGCCATTCTGGGCGCCGGCGTTGCTGTCACATGCGCCCAATGCCAGTGCGCCGCACAATGTGGCCGCAGTCATAAGTTTTTTCATCCTTTTCCCCTTTTGTTAAAATTAAAAGCGCTTTTATCATAGCGCTTTTAAAAATTTTCGTCCATGTTTATTTTGTGTTATTAGACAGTCGCATCGCCATCTGGACCAGCTTGTTGTACTGGGTCATTACCTGGATGTTATGCGCGGATGTCGGGTCAGATAGCTTGGAATAACCACCCAGTACCTCGCGCGCATGTTTCAAATTCCGTGCCAGCGGCATATCGCCGTCTTGTTCGGCAATCGCAATCCAATCGTTTACCTGGGCCATTGCTTTTTCAAATTTTGTCATTTGTTGCCCCCTTAATCAGCATATACACAACGGAAGCCGTATTCGCGCATGGTTGCGCCTTCGGCCTCTATCCTATAGTCGAAAAACGGGGTGGGGCGCATTGCGTCAAAGGATGGGCGGTCATATACCATAACAATGCTGTCTGCGTTGCGACCGCACACGCGTTTCATTTCGTAGTCTGCGACCTTTGCCAAAATGGTACGTGCATCGCCGTCAATATCCATGCCGTCGGCGTTTTGCATCAGACGCAGACGCATTTCGCGCATGTCTGTATTCCCCAGCAGAATTTGAACGCGAACCATTGCCCCCTTATATTCCTGCCAGCGGGTTTCCATACGTGCAGTTGTCCAGCGATTGCTGTTCTGTTCTTTCTCTTCGGCTGTTTTGGGTTTGTATGAGTCAATGTTTGCATATTGGTTGTCAGATTGCATAAACTCGCTGCTGCGTTCGTTATACAGCGGCGCGTCCGGTCCACCCTGGGCAAAATCGGTGGCGTTATACGGCATATCCTTGTCCGTGTTGCATCCAGCCAGCAGTGCACCCGACATAATTGCAAAAAGCATGAATTTTTTCATATACGTCTCTCTTTTTTTTAATTTTATCAAATAAAGCTTTTTGATTCAAGCGAGGATTTGTGATAAAATGCAATGTATGGCTAATGTTGTTCTTGAATCTTTGTTGCGCCCACTAGAGGAGTTTTATAAGCCCTCATTTGTTGAGGAAATTGCCATTAACCGCGCGGGTGAGGTTTGGATGCGCCTGCATGGTTCGCGTGTTCCGTGGGTTGCATACCAGGCCGAGAATTTAAGCAAGCAATATCTTATTGATTTAATTCATACTGTCGCAAATATTTACGAGCGGCCGTTCGACCCAACGCACGGCGTTCCGGTTGTTTATGCAACCCTGCCGGGGAATCATCGTTTTTCAGCGATTGCGGGCCCAAATGTTCAATATGATGAAAATGATGTAACCGGTGGCGTCGCAATGAATATTCGCGGTGGCAGCGCACCCGAAACCAGTTTCGAGAACTATCATCTAAAGCGTGGCGAAGAACTGCTTAAGGTAAAGCCGCGCCAGAATGTTCGCCCCGATGACCCGTACGAGCGTTTGATGGCCGCCATAAACGACGGCAGTCCGATTTTAATCAGTGGTGCGACCGCCACCGGTAAGACGACGTTTTTGAACCACATGCTGAAACTGATCGACCAAAACAGTCGCGTTATAACGGTCGAAGATGCGCGCGAAATCCGCGTGCCCCAGGCAAATCGTGTACATTTTGTTTTGTCGCGTACCGAACAGAATAATGATTTTAATTATGCGCGCCTGTTGGATTTGGTTGTGCGTATGACGCCCGATGTGATTATCGGCGGGGAAATATCAACGGATAATGCGTCTGTCTTGTGGGAAATGTTGGGGACGGGCCACGATCACTTTTATACCACCATTCATGCCGAAAGCGCGGATGCCGCCTATGCTGCGTTCGCCGACCGTATCTTGCATACCCAGCCGGCTTATAACCGTACGGACCTGATTGCGGAAATGAAAAAGAAGATTCGCGTTGTTCAGCTTTCGCGTGATGGGGCCCTGCGCGCCGTGACCGAGGTTGTATAGCCTTTGGCTTGTTTTATGAAATTTTCGTGTTATAATATGCTTATATTAAAAGTAAGGATGCAATATGGCAGAACAAAAAATTCAATGGTTGGAAGACTTGTTGGCAAATGCCAAAACGAATGAAGAGCGCGAACAGATTTTAAAAGAGTGGGAGGCGGAAAAGGTTGCGCGTGCCGCTCGCAGGGAAGAAGAACGCTTTAATACCCCGACGATGATTGATAAATTCATCAACGGTATCGCGTTGCTAAAAAAGAAAATGCTTAAAAAGCGCACAAACGACAAAATGATGTCGCAAAATCAGCAGCGCGCACGTTAATAAAAAATCCCGCCAATCGGCGGTTTTTTTAGTTTGTATAATAACAATCTCCGGTGTATGTCCCTCTGCCGGTGTTGTCGGAAAAATTGGTGCCGCTTGGCAGGTAGCAGTTGGTTGTTGATATGCTGCCGGCGCTGGCGGTTGTGCCGCGTATGTCGCCCGATGACGGACAGGGTGAGCAACCCGACGTTCCATTAGTGCTTCTGCCAACATATCCCTTAGCGCAGCGGTAGCTAGTAGATTCTTTACATGTGGGTGTTCCTGAAGCGCACTCACAATATCTGTTAACCATTTTTTCATATCCGGTGCCTGTGGCGACATAGCCGGAATCGCTGATGCAATTAAAGCAGAAACATTCGCATGTCATGAACATTTCTGCTTCGCCGCATTGTTGCGGTATGGCAATTTTTTTTAGAGTATATCCTGCATCGCATGACGTGCATGGGTTATATACATAAGTTGTTTCGTTAGAAATATAGCATTCTTTTGTCCCGTAAGTTTTACAGGTCCGTGCAGCCATTAAGTTTGGCAGCATCATTGTATTACTGGGGCATGTGGTTTTGTTACAGCTACGTATTGGTGATGTCAGGCCGTACGCACTGTTGGCGAATAGGGCCGCTGCAATTATTGGCGGTATCGGTATAAAATGTTTGATATTCATTTGTTCAATCTCCTGTTTTTTTTCAAACGAAAAAACCACCAAAAAAGGTGGTCAGGAGGTTGACTACAATCCTAAGAATTGTGCGCTTATTCAATATATTCGCGACCCTCCTGACCCCGCGGGTTCAGGAGTTTGTTTTACGTCGCAATATTAAAATGGGCGCATTATGCGCGCCTTAGGTTTGTATTCCGACGCTTAGGCAGAGGTAGTCACACCTCATCACCGGAACACCCGGTGACATTAGAATTATATACTGCCGGTCGTTTAAACACAAGATTAAAAAAGCCCCTGTTTCGGGGCTTTTTCTTTATTTGTCTTTTAACAATTTTGCCTTCATTTTATCATATTCTGTCTTTGATATGACTTTTGACTTGTATAGTTTGGCCAACTTTTCCAAATCGTCCAGACGACTGCCGCATGAGCAACTGCAGTCGCCATGGCTAGCCAGCGACAATATCAACGCCGCAAACCATGTGATTACAAAAAATATCCCAAGCCACGATAAAATCACGATAATTGTTTTCTGTGTTCCGCATATACCGCGTGCATTTGCAATCATAATCGGAATGCAGATAATCGCGCATACAAACGCACAGACCAGCATGAACATAAAGAACAGTGCCAAATATTCTAAAAACATATTTCCCCTCTTGGTTAATTGATACAATTATACCGAAAATATTCCTAAAATCAATCTTTACATAAAATTCTGGGGGCCGACATCGATTTTTATGCGGATATTTGCGGGGGCGCGCACTTTTGCGACCCAGTGCGCAACAATCGGTTGCAGATTTGCGCGCGCATCACCCGATATTAAAAAGCGCATGCGATACCAGTTTCGAATCTGGTAAATCTGGGCGGGCACCGGTCCCATTATTCGCCCTCCGGTCAGTGCGGGTGCCGCCGCCGCCATGTCGGCACAAAAGCGTTGCAGTACGGATTCTTTTTGCCCTTCAACAATTACCGCAATAAGTTGGCCAAACGGCGGCATTTTTGCCGCGCGGCGGGCGTCCATATCCGCGGTCATAAATGCATCGCGGTCACATTGGCATATCGCGCGCAGAACATTGTGGTCGGGTTGATACGTCTGCATTAAAACGCGCCCGGGACTTTCACCGCGGCCCGCGCGGCCCGCAACCTGGAATAGCTGCTGAAAAGTATGCTCGGCCGCACGAAAATCTGTTCCAAACAACCCCATGTCCGCATCAACAACCCCAACCAGCGTCAGATTTGGAAAATGATGACCCTTTGCCAATATCTGGGTGCCGATTACGATGTCTATTTCACCGGCCTCCATTTTGTGAACCAGACGCTCCAATGCGGCGCGTGACATTATTGTATCGCTTGATACGCATGCGGTGCGTGCCTGTGGGAATTTGGCGGCGATTTCTTCCTCTATCTTTTCAAGGCCCGCCCCGCGTGATGAAATCGGCCCGGCACAATCAGGGCATGTTGTCGGCATCGGGGCCGTTCGTCCACACATATGGCACAGCAGTTTGCCTGCACGCTTATGGTATGTCATTGCAACACTGCAATCAGGACATTGCGCAACAAAACCACACTTTTTGCATTGAATTATCGGGGCAAATCCGCGCCTATTTATAAATAGCAATACCTGGCGCCCCTCTGCCAGTGTCTTTTCGATTGCCGCGCACAGTGTCGGTGTTAAATTGCCCGGCGTATCCGCTGCGTCTTCGGCGCTCTCTGGTGCGCGATATGGGCTCGGGTGCTCCGCCCGCAGGTCGATAGTTTCAATCGTGGGCAGTGCTGCACCGCCAAATCGTGATGTTAGACGCAGGTGGGCGTATTTCCCGCTTGCTGCGTTATTTAATGTTTCCGCGGCGGGTGTCGCGCTTGCCAAAACAACGGGAAAGCCGGCTATCTTTGCGCGTAATATTGCCATGTCGCGCGCATGATAGTTGCCCATGTCTTCCTGTTTATACGACGTATCGTGCTCTTCGTCTATAACAATCAGCCCCAGCTTCTGCCACGGCAGGAACAGTGCACTGCGTGTGCCGACAACCATTCGTATTTCGCCGCGTGCCACCCCGCGCCAGATTTCACGCCGGCGTGCGGCGGTAAGATTACTGTGCCATACGACGGGTGGGGCGCCAAAGCGATTAGAAAACCGGTCCATAAACTGTGCGGTCAGGGCGATTTCAGGCATCATCAGTAATACGGCGCCCCCGCGACTGTATGCCTGCCAGGCGGCGTCAAAATATACCTGGGTCTTGCCGCTGCCTGTAATGCCGTCCAGCAGGTGCACGGAAAACCCGCCAGTTGATATGGCCGTGGCAATGGTGTCTGCAGCCGCCTGCTGCTCCGGGTTCAGGGTGACGGTGCCGGTATCACTGTATTCGTATGCAAAAGTATCATCCGTGACAGGGCGCGCCATATCCGGTATCAGTGCACCGCACTTTATCATTGCGTTTATTACCGTGCGACTGGCGTGTGATATGTTATGGATGTCCGTAACAGACATCGGTGCATAGTCATTGGAATCAAATGCATCGGCAATTGCCTGGCGCGGTTCTGTCATGCGAATATCCGCATCCGCGTTATATTTATACATCTGTTCCATACGTGGCGGTGAAAAAGCATCCGGTACATTTATAATCAGGCGTAAAACAGCGCCCGGCGCCATCAGTGTCCATGCGGACATACGCTGAATCCATTGCAGGTCGGGGACCGGCATTTTTATTGGAAAAACATCACCTGTATTTTTTACTTTCTCGGGCGGGATTTTACCATCTGCGATACCGTAGACAACGCCGATATATGGTCGGCCCATAACGGTAACCGCAACATAAGACCCCAGTTCGGCCGCCGCCGTCAGGCGGTAATCGTAACCGGTGTTTATTGCGTTCGGAATCAAGATTTTTACAATATCGCCCGCATTGAACATAATCATAAAATACTTGTTTTTTTTCTTTTTTTCAATACCATTCGTTTCATGTGGAAACAGTTTTTTGAAGTATGTGATTTTCTCTGTAATTTTATCCCCGGTGCCACGCGTCGTGCGGCGGTTCGTCGTTTGCGTCTGTATGAT
>Ga0137307_100414_pt1 | contig 58712 bp, 49 predicted proteins | sample NAcewD2O_March_2_FD_97180 | JGI IMG/M metagenome (GOLD analysis project Ga0137307, IMG submission 97180) | Mouse cecal microbial communities from Vienna, Austria - N-Acetylglucosamine amended D2O_March | ecosystem: Host-associated > Mammals > Digestive system > Large intestine > Cecum | place... | reverse complement strand
CACGCAAAGTCGTACTTCTCGCCCGGACGGAGCGTCTTGGCATAGGTCGTAATTACAGGCGGCAGCGGATTGCGAACAGCTATGTAAATCGTCTCGGAAGCGGTATCTCCGCCGCCGTCGGCCGAGACGGTGATCTTCGCCCGGCCGCTCCGCACATTGTCGCACACGAGGTCAAAAGTAGTCAGTTGCTCGGAGGGGGCTGCAAAGGCGAGCCTCTTCGATGCACTGCCTGCAACGGATACCGGTCCTTCGGCCGAGACCTTCACCGTGGCGTTCCGAAGTTGTTCATCCATGCAGAACACATTGACCGGCAGTTTCACGCGGTCGCCGCATGCCAAAATGCGCGGCAGCGTCGGCAGCACCATCAGCGGGGAACGCACCGCAACCGTCTTGTCGGCGTGACCGTAGGTCGCCTCGTGCGCCGCCACGACCATCACGCGCACCGAACCGACATACATCGGCAGCGTAATCTTGTGCGTCCTCTGCCCGCTTCGGAGGGTGAAGGGACCGAGGAATTTCACGACGGGGTTAAACCGCTTCTCTTTGCCCGCAGCACGGCGCAGCGCCTCGTCGCCGCCGACGCTCAATATCTTAGTGGATTTCCCGGCGTAAGCGCCGATTATATCGTCGTACAAATCCCAGGTCCTGACACCCAATGCCTCGCGCCGGTTCATCGCCCGCCACGGCTGCGGCGTCTTGAAAGCCGTAATATCCAACAGCCCTTCGTCGACAATGGCCAGCGTATAGGTCATCGGCTTGCGGTCGCGCTCCCACACCTTGATTGTAAACTCCTGCTGGGGGCGTATTTCGTCCGCCACCTCGATTCCGGGATGCAGGATCGAATAGCGGTCGATAACCTCGGCCCCCTCCACGCCGTACATGCGAATCGGCAGGTCGTTGCTCTTGGCGTGCGGCTGCAGCAGCGTGGCATGGACATAGAAGTTCGGAGCCATCTCGCGTGTAACGGGAATCTTGCAGGCCGTTTCGCGGTCGGCGGAGGTGCTGACCCAGCGGCGGGAGATTACTTTCGAGGCATTCTCAATCGAGAGCAGCACCCGTCCGCCTTCGGATTTCGGAAGGTAGACCGTAGCCGTTTCACCCGCCTCGTAATTGCGCTTGTCGAGGGCAAAGGAGAGCATCGAACTGGCCTTGGCCTCCTCTTTCCCGGCATGTCCTCTCCATTCGGGCCAGTCGACGAAAACAACGCCACCTGTGGCGTGGCCGCTCTGCGTGTCGTGCACGAAAATCAGGTATTTGCCCCAACTCGGATAGTTGACGCGGAACGGAATCTGCGCCCTGCCCTCTGCGGTCTCCAATCTGCCCGAGGCGACGACCTCGGCGGAGGTGCTTTGCACATAACGGCTGAGGTCATTGGGCGACCCTTCCCACCACCAGCGCCAGTTGAGTTTGTAAATTTTGTATTCGAGGCTTCGCTTTGCCTGCAACTTGCCTTCGGCGTCGACACACACGACGGGGAAGTTCAGGTCGCTGTCGGTCTCGAACGCCGTTTCGCCCAAGCGAATACCCACATACGACCGATAGGGGGAGTAGCGCACGCTGCGGGCGGTAAAACTCTCGTCGCCGCCGGCCTCACGGACCCGCGCAATGATGTTGGCCTGCAACATGCCGGGGGCATCCTCCTTATCGTCCAGCTCTATCTGTTTGGTCATGCGTCCCAGCGAGTCGAGCATACCTTTACTCAACTCGATATGCTCCGACGAAAAGGTGTTCAACGGATTCGAGAAAGTATAGTCGCTATATTCCTTGAACGGATTGGGATTGCTGTACAGCACCATTTCCAACACCGCCGGCAGGTTGCCGGCAATCGGGCCGGTCAGCCAGTGCGCTTCAAGCGAGCAGGAGGCAGAACCCGGTGCTTGCAGCGTCTCATCGGTCTCAATGCCGATTTTGATACGGTTGGGCTTAATCGTCTCGATCTTGACCGGGAAGTCGATGATCTTGCCGCCGATCTTGAAACGGGCGTTCCAACGGCCTGTGGGCGCATCCTCCGAAGTCCGGATAGGAAAAACGTAGAATCCGTCGGTGCTTCGGGTCAGCGTCTGACGCTCGTAGAGTTGTTCTTCGGGGGTGTAAAGTTCCATCGTGACGGGGTGGTTGGCGGGCAGTGCCTTCTGGCGGTCTTCGACAATCAGTGTCAAGTGGACTTCGTCGCCCTGGCGCCAGACACCGCGTTCGCCGTAGACGAAACCTTTGATGCCCTGCGGATTCTTTTTGCCTCCGACATCGAAATTACCGAGCGACTGCTCGTGTCCGCTTGTCACTTTCAGATAACTGGTCGAGACGCCGTTGGATGCCGTTACGATGAAAGGCTTGTTGACGACCTTGAAATCGGCGAATCCGCTGCCGTCCGTCGTGCCGTGCCCTATCTCCTGCAACTGGTAGTTGTAAGCCGTCACACGCACGCCGGCAAGCGGTGCGGCGGTCATGATGTCCGACACCGAAGTCCACAGCTGCTCGCCATCGGCCCGCTTGACGATCAGGCCGAGATTCGAGGCCGCCAGATTGTATTCGGGCATACGGTCCGACTGCATGTAGTAGCTCGCTTTCGACGGGTCATCGCGTTCATCCCAATCATAATCACGTCCCTTGTAGTCGGGAGCCCGGCGATAGATATAGGTGTTGTCTTCGTCCCACACGTTGCGGTCTTCCGTCGTAACCCCTCCGGCCGATTCGAAATCGGCGGCCTGCGTTCGGTCGTAGAGCGAATAGGCCTTGCGGAACGAGAGGTGGATGTTGTAAACCGCACCGCGCTCCTGCCGGAAAAGGTTCTTCAAGTCGACGGAGAAGTTCTGCCACCGGTGCAGATCCACTGAAGGAGCTTTGTCGAGACGCACCGTCTGTCGGTAAATCAACCGGCCGAAACGGCGCAAGCGGCAGGATTCGTCCAGCTCGTTCTCCTGCAGGAAGGACATGATATTATCGGTATAGATTTTCACCACCTCGACATCCACGGCGGCGAGGTTGACAGCCCGAAACGGCAGCACGAGGTTGCGCCCGTCGGGCAGAATCGTGCCGTGAATCGGGATTTCGACGGCGGGCGGAATCACCTCTTGCTCGAAATGCCGCTCCACCTCGCAGTCGAGCGATTGTCCGTCGCGATTGCGCACGAGGTCGGAGATGCGGAGCACCAACTCGGTCAGCCCGTTCGATTCGTAGAACACCTTCACGTTCGTGCCTTTGCGCTCGATCCGCACCCGGTCGATGCGGTCGATCTCGATCAGCCCGTCCAACTCCTGCTCGGCGGAGAGCGGGGCGCTGAACTCCAGCTCGATATAGGGCTGCGCCGCATCGCGGCGTTCGGCCGTGAGCAGTTTGAACTCCCGGATTCCGGGGATCGCGATTTTTTGCGGCTCGGGAAGGTCGAAATTCAGTTTGTCGGCCTGGAACGAGACGTGCACCTGCATCTCCCCGTCTGCACGCTTCAGCTGCGAGAGGGTGAAGCGGAAAAGGGTCGGGTCGCCGGTCGGTTCGATCGCCGCCCGGGCCGGATGCCCCTCAACGTCGCAATGCAGCAGCCCGGCATCGACCTGCGCGGCCTCCACCGGCTCGCTGAACGAGAGCGTGCCCTCCGCCTGCATATACCGGACGTCGGCCGGATCGACCCGAACACTCGTAACTTGCAGCTGCGTTTTCCGCTCCGCGACGAAGAACGAAAAGGCGAAGTCCCGAAGTGAATCTATTCCGGTGAGTTCCGCCATCTGCACGCGGCAGGTGTATTCCCGTCCGGGTTTCAATGCGCCCACCTGCGGGACGAATTCGAGCACGCGCCGCTCCGTCAGACTCAATTCGCCCTTTACGCGGGGGGAGAATCGCAGAACATTGTCGAGCGGCGTAGCGGGATAAAGATACCGCACGCTGTCGGTCAAGCAGATGCGGATCGGAGAACTGGTGCCGATACGTTCTGGTGCATAGCCGGCGATCCATTTCGCTGCCTCGTCGTCGGTCATCGTCTCCGGCGAGCAGGCCGCCGCACCGGCCAGCACAAGGCCGGCGAGCCAAAGTTTGAGCAAAGTCGTTTTCATCAGTTTTATACTTGTTTTTGTGTTATCGATATACGTTTGCAAGTACAAAACTGACAAAAAGAAATCGTACAACCACGCGTTTTTCCTGCGGCTGTACGAAATCGGAGCGGGGGTGTATGAAATGGGCGCGAAGATGAAATTTGGTGAAGACACCCCCGAGAGAGTTACTGCCTTATAAGATGGTCTTATCATATTTGGCTGGCACAACGATCTCACCTTTCGAGTTAATGATTCCCCATTTGCCATTCAATTTAATTTCAATAAGGTCTTTGTGGAAGGACGAGATATTATCATACTCCTTGATTGATACGAAAATGATTAAAACGCGACAAAACAAGTCCAAATTTGTGTAAAATATGTATTTTGCAGAAGATTGGTGTTGAATACACCTAAAAACAAAAGATGTAGCCAGTGGCAACACTGGTGAATTAACATTAAATTTAAAGAATTATGAAGAAGTTAAAAAAACTTTGATTAGTTCTTTATTTGTTGTTATTCGGTCTTCGTGTAACTCGATATTGTTCACCTGCTGATAATTACATCCTACCGATACAAGAACATATCGAGGTCCTCGAAAGAGGTATTTATCGCTTTAATAATGATAGAGAATGATACAGGAAGAACTGACTTTTGGAGGAGGAGGGAAAAGATGGAACTGCGCGGTAGGCAGTTCCATCTTGGGTTTATTTAGAAATTATATACAATACTATTTGTATGTAACACGAAAGATGTCATCTTCAGGAATTAAAAAACCGAATCTTGCAAGTATACCTTTTGAACTTTCTATAACATAGCAAGGGATTTCCCGGAAGTCTATTCGAGTATCAAATCCACGGGTTCGACACTCGCTTAATCTTTTGTTATCTATTTCATAGTCTCGTTCAGGCAATAAAAGAATATCACATAGAGTTAAAATATTTTCGCAATATGAGACATCGGTACTTTTCATAAACTCTATAGCTGCTTTATGAGCAAAACTTTGTTTTAGGAATACTTTTCCACAAATATTATGCTCCATTAACCAATTTTCAATTTTTGTTTTTAATTCAGACAAATGGCTATATGCTGTAAAATCCGCTTTGGGAGCATACATACATATATATTTAACAGCGAGATGAAAATTTAGTTCGCCTCCATTGTTACCTAAATATAAATAAGCTAAATTGACCTGAGACCGATGTTCTCCTTTATCTGCTGCTTTAGTATACCATTTAATAGCTTCATCTATATCTATTGACACACCTAACAATCCCTGCTCATAAGCTACTCCCATATTGTACTCTGCTAAGCGATATCCCAGATCTGCTGCTTTTCTAAACCAATACATAGCTTTTTTGTCAGATTTTTTCACGCCATTACCATAAATAAATAGTACAGCCAAATCAACCATAGCTTTAGTATCACCATTGTTTGCTTTTTTTAGATAATCATAATATTCAGCACTATATTTCTCTGATTTTCCGCAATATATAACACATGTCCAATCCTTGTCAGTAACAAATTCTCCTGCTGTATACTGGACATTGAAATAGGATTCGATATTTACACGAGTAAGGAAACGATTGATTTTAAGATCATTGTCATTTCCAAAAAGCGGCCCAACGCAGACAAACTCGTTATCTCCCTTCAAGATGCCGGCAACCAAGTCAGAGAACCGGTCGAGGCTATAAAATCTGTCGCCAATATCGAGTACATTCGACAAGATATGCAGGGTCGGTGTGTCGGTATCGGAACATAAATCCTCGGGCAACAAGTCATCGAAACCCTTGCAAACGGTTCGCAACTCTGCATTTGGGAACATAAGCGACACATGCAGCGCCGCCCGCGCCAATGCCAATCGAGACGGTTCGATCAACACGACGCGGCGCACCCGCTGCGACAGCCCATTTTCACGCAAAAAGTCGGCATAACAGATGCAGCCCATGCCCTGTCCGCATCCGTAATCCACGATGTCGATCGTTTCGTGCTGCAGAAACTCCGGCGAAAGATGATCGTAGGCCCTTCTTAATTTGGCATTGTGCATCTTTCCCAATGCGAACATATAAGCGTTTAGGCAAGGTTCGGAATCCAATGCGCAAACCCCTCTCGAAATATCATTATACAAGCTTGTTTGAAGTTTTTGCGACAGCCATCTATAAAACTGCGCCGAGATATTGCGAATAGCAGCGAACGATACCGGTGTGTTCGAATTGGATAAGGCAAATGCATAATTGGTCGATCGCTCGATAATGATCGAATCTTTGGGAGGCATTGTTTTATTACTTGTTATTTTCCTAAAATGGTTTCTGAATTAGGGTTTTCCCTGTGCTGCTGCCAGTTGCGGAGGGCGGTCTCCTTGCTGGCATTGGCATAGCAGTATTCGCACAGGTGCGGGCAGGTGTTGTACTCACCGATGTCCTTGCTGATGATGCAGCCGCAGAATTGCCGCTGCCCCTTGTCCTTGTTGTTACGATGTTTGACGATCTTGCCGCCCGGATTGAACAAGTCCCCCTTGACGATCTCGACTCCAAGGAAATCCATCAGCGCCTCGTCGTCCGAGAAGTATTTGATCATCAGATCGTCGTCCACGCATTTGTTATGGACGATGCCGAATGGTTCGAGATCGATCTTTTCGCCGCAAGTGGCGAGCGTATAACCCCACGAACGGTTCAGTTCCGACAATCCGCGCGCGATGGCGAGCATATCCGCCTCTTCGAACTCCCGGAACCGAATTTCGTTTTTCGTGAGATTGGATTGCACCTTGCGATAAGCCCGAATATCGGCATAACTGAAGACTAGTTTTTCGGTGTAGCCCTTCAGTTGGTTGCCGATCCGTCTGACTTTTTCCAGAATCTCGTCGGTTCCGATCGCGTCGGTCAGCATCATGGGGTCAAAACGCCAGATCACTTTGCCGAAACCCAGCCGATCGACCAACCGCTTGAAGGTGTCTACCCGACCCTGTAACGCCGGCACGCCTCGCTCCAACTTCTCCGCAACGTAATCGTTCAGTGTGTATTGGATGTACGTATGGATGCCTTTTTGCGCGAGATAATCCAGACAGCCGCCGTTTTTCAACAGCGGCTCGGGGTTCTTCGACCAAAATACGATCAACCGCGTGCGGTCATACGCGATATAACTGCGGACACCATTAAACGGATTGGTCCACGCGGAGTAGCCAACTTTCAAGCGGAGCAGAAACCAGTCAGCATAGAAAGCCGGAATGTCCGTCGCGCGGCTGGCCGATACGATGACGGGGGCCTGCGCTTCGACCTCCTCGCCATTCTCGCGCCGAATCTTTATTTTCTTTGTGTCCATCGCTATTTTCTTCTCCAAACAATATAACTCGTATATCTCGGCAGGTGCGAGTTTTCGACACCAAACTCGTGCTGCGCGCCCTCACCGTCCACCGCCCAGCCATAGGAGGTGCTGCCGACCAAATAGATCGCATGGTCTGCGCCGAGGTCGACCAATGCTTGCGCGAAGTCGTGGAACGATTCTGCAGAGAGCGTTTCGATCATCATGATTTCGCCGCCCCGGTCGCAGAGCGAGCGGCGGATCGACTTGTTCTTCGGCTCGTTCTCGACCAACCGGCCGTTGTCCACCAGCGCATATTGGCGGAAAAAGTAGCCTCCGCGTTCGGTCGCCTCTTCGAAGAGCGGAGAATTGGCCGCGACGCCAACGGTGATTCGGCCGTCGATTACGGCGCAATAACCCTTTTTCGACAGCCCCCATGCCAGCGGTTCGCCCCGCAGCACGAAGGCGCCGACGATTTTGCGGTTGTCGCGCCGGATGTCGGCCGCCTGCGCGGCATAGACGATCGTCGTGTCGCGCTTGTCGAGCCGCCCGACGTGCAGCGTCATTTCGGCATTGTGCGGAATATAGATGCGCAGCGGGATGTCGTTGATCGTCGTGTCGCGAACCTCGGTGAATCCGTCGGCAAGCGAATCGACTGCTTGTCCCAATTGCTGCGGAGCTCGGACCTCGGTGGCCGCCGGTGCAGGCTGCGGCTCGAAATAGGTTTCGGCATCCGGTTGTGCAACTTCTCGGACATTCCATATCGCAAGCACCAATACGATCACAAGAACGACTGTCGCAAGGCCGAACGCGATCCAGCCCCACAACCGCCGGACAGGCGGCTGCGGAGGGGGCGTATCGTTGCCAATGATGCGGATTTCGTCGTCCCGTATCTCTTTTTCGTCTTTCATGTTATTTGGCCTCCTTCTCCAAAAGCTCCTTCAGTTGCTTCAACGCCTCGCGCGATGCCGTAACCGTATGACTGAACGTCGTTACATCCGAAAGCACGAGTTTCTGCTTCGGCACGTTGATATAATAGATATATGAGCGGTTAATGATCAAACTCTTGCCGATGCGAATGAAGCTGTTTCCGTCGCTGCCGAGCTGCGAGGCGATCATCTTCTCGATCTGTCCCAACTGAAACGACAGCATGCGCATCTCGCCGTCGGCCTGCACGAGCGTGGAGTAGTTGCCGTCGGAGGAGATATAGACGATGCGGTCGGGTGCGATGCGCACCAGGTCGTTCGATGTGGATATGATCAATTGTTTCGTCATCGGTTCTGTTATCGTAAACAAAATTAGGGAACTTTCGGATGAAGGCCAAATAATCCGGCTGCCAATGTATGAAATGGAGCCGGAGTGTATGAAATTTATGATACGGTCAATTGATATTTTTTGTTTCGCCTTTCTCGCAGTCTGTAATTGCTTGCGGAGTCTTGTCGTTACTGAATATCCAATCGGCAAAGGCGTCGACATCGGGCTGCGCTTCCAATTCCCCGTAATTTATGTGTTGCATGCCTTGCATACGGCCCAACACCCATTTGCCGTTGTAGGAAAACTCCAGCGTATAGTAGTCGAATACCTTGGTTTGCGTATTCAGCAGGATAGCGCCATACTTGGCTTCGGGAATACTTCGAGGTTCAGGGAATCCATAAACATAGAACTTGTAGTCGCCATACTTATTGATGCGTTCGATATGAAACGTGCTCCATTCTTGGGCGGTTTCGGCTGGAACTCTCGAAAAGATCTGTTGTCGCAACCACGCTTCATCCGATAGTACGTCGACAGCCAATTCTCCTTTGCAGACCGCCTCGGCCATCTGAGGAATCCAGTAGTATTCAGGGAAATAGAATTCATTACGCCAAAGTACGGGCATAGGTGTTTCCTGGTGCTGTTCGTGGTATTCATCAAGCAATTGTATAAACCAATCCTTTGCAATACTGACAATAGTTACATAGTCCGCAAAATGTTTCCCTATCTCTTCAGCCGAGTCGGTCGCAACCTCAACCGATATGAAAATCCAAAGACCTTGCTCTTGCTCCGGATATTGTTTAACCGTGATTTTGGCCATAACTATATCGTCCATTACTTTAAGAGCCGCAGCGCGAGCTATGTCTATGTCTTCTTCATAACAGAATCCATGCATCAACTGAAATACAGGCACATGCATCTGCTCATAACAAGCTGTTTTATAGGTTTCTCCTTCTATTTTGAATGTTATCGCGCCATTCTCTCCGATCTGCGGACAGTAGCCCTCGACACGAAGAATCTCTTTTATTTTGTTCCGATTCAGTTTGCTGCGGTCGCGCCATATATTACGGCCTCGCGCGTGAAAAAATATGCACAACGAAATGCCTATTATTACCACACTAACGGCAAGTAACACCCATGTGACGTTCGGATTATCATCTCCTACTAACGAGCTTATGAGGCAAAACAGATAGGTAAAGAAGACTACGGGAAGATCCCTAATATGATTGGGGCCGTTGTCTGCCTCCTTGTTTTTCCAGGCGCGCCGTTTTGCGATATAGGAATCGTTTGCGTCGAACTCCGGGCACCCGCTTCGAATGTTGCGTATTCATTGGTCAGCCCGCATATGATACCACGATTGATATCCTGCTTGCAATGCGTGCAATTTTCGCAAATTTTGACTTGATTTTTACGGTTCATGGCTATTTCTGTTTGATGATCAACCTCGAATTGATATTATCGATCGTAATGGTCCCGAAGCGCTCCAGCACCGATTGCCCGAGCAGAAGAGGAGCTTGTTGGTTATGTGTTACCGAGGCTTCGACATTGCGCAGTACGGAATCTCCGATTTTGATCTCCCGCAATCGGATCTTCGTCCCTTCGTGGATTTCGCCCGTCGCCGTACTGCAATACTCCTTGCCTTTGATGTCCGCCTCTTTCAGGTAACCGTTTTTAAGCATGAACGATGCTTCTACCGATGAAATCGTCACGGTGCTTGCTTCCGTGTCGAAGATGAATTTCAGCGGCAGATCGTTGATTGTACAAGGCACCTCGTATACACCGCTGTACATCTTGCGTATCTGAATTTCCGAGATCGTTTCGACCTTGTCGGCTGACGCGCCCTTCTCTGTGATGTTTATGGGCTTTGCCTTGTACTCCTCGATCAGGGTCTGAAACTCCGGCATCTCGCGAAGCGGATCCATGTCATCGTCGTGCTCGATATGGGCAAAACTGCGGTAGCCGAGTTCAAGGGCTTTGCGCAGTGCATCGACCGATTCCCTTAGGTATCCCATACGCGCAAGCAGACATGATTTGTCGTAGTAACCTCCGTTTCTTGTCGGTTCGTCTGCTATTATCCGTTCCATCCATTCGAGTGCCTCTTCATCTCTGCCGAGGAAATGCAGTGCATATTGGCGGCAGCTGCCAGATTCTGCGACCGTATCCTGTTTAATAATCTCCTCAAAGTCGGCATTTGCCCGCTCCGTATCGCCTCGTTTACGATACAATTCGCCGCGCATCAAGAAAATATACGGATAGGTCTTGTCTACATCAATACCTGCATTATAGTCTTCCATTGCCTTATCGTCGTCGCCCGACAACTCGTAGCACCAGCCCCGCTGGTAATACGGATAGGCCGTGGTCGGGGCGAGTTCGATACCGCGCGTAAAGTCGGCAATGGCTTCCGCGTATCGACCGCCCTCGCGATAATAACCGCCACGTGTGACGACATCATAGTAATCCTCGCCATCGTTCATTTCAATCGCTCGCGTAATATCCGCAACGGCCCGATCGGTATCGCCGATTTCGTTGTAACATTCGCTTCGGTTGTAATAAATCGTGGCGGATGCGCCATACTCCTGTTCTAGCTGGTCATAACAACGAATGGCATTGGCATAATCACACCCCCACTTGTAGATATGGATGCGCAACTGCTTCCACGAATAATTGTTGTCCTTTCGGATCTGCGCTTGTACTTTGGCAAGCGCGTAACTCAAATGCTTGCCCATAATCGATTTCAGCAGATAATGTTTCGGATGATCCGATTTGTCGAAATAGATTACGGCATCATCGATCGCCTTGTCCGTTTCGCTCAACTTGTCGTAAATCTGCATCCGGAAGCGATAAGTCTCCTCGTAATCGGCATTGTATTTTTCGCATATATCGGCTAACTTCAAGGCTTCGTCATACTCTTCGCGTGCGATCCTATTGCGGATGATACCGATCATGGCAGCCTGGTCGGCCTCGTTGTTTTTCAACATCTGCCGGTAGTTGGCATCGGCGGCTTTATAGTCCTTTTTATCGTAATGGATCTGTGCCCGGTCGAATAACAATGAGTTCCGCTCCTCCAGGTTATCCTTATCTACCAGCTCATAAGCCGTATTATAATCGGCCAATGCCTTGTTGGGTTCATCCAAATATTCGGCATAGACGTGTGCCCGAAAACTGTACAAACGGCTTTTCGAATAATTTGCATTTTTCTTGTTGTAACAGGCTATTGCCCGATTGACATCAGCAAGGGCGCGGCCGAATTTCTTCTGCATGACGTAAATTCCTGCACGCAAGAACAACGCATCTGCATATTTCGGAGTCTCTTTCAGCTGCTTGCCGAGCAGTTCCAGAATTTCTTCGGGATTACCTTTCTGTTGAACGAGTTCTTTTGCCCGTTCGAAGTTGTAGGTGGACGATTGCTTTTTCTGGGCAAAGCCGATCTGAAGCCCTCCGATGATTGCAATGGCAATCAAAATAACAAGTTTTTTCATTATTGTTTTTTTATGGGTTTGTTTTCATTGTCTATGCAGCCAGTAAACCAGCATCGGCGATGTTGGTGTAGCATTTTTGCAAGCAGTCTATAAAGTTCTGTCTGTCATAAATTTTTGTTTTCAACCTTTGCAATTCACTGGCTAATTGTTCGATTTTATTTTCCAATTTCGTGAGTTCAGGATGTTGTTTGCTATAGTCCGTTTCAAACATATCCCGTTTGAGTGCGGGATTTTGTTTCAATAATTCCATATAAACCGCGTTGGCCTGTTCGTCTAATTCCTTTTTCTGTGCACGCGCGTTAGCAAGCTCAATATCTTTTGGTTTGAGTTTCTCCTGCAAAGAACCAATTTGGCGATTGATGCCTTCAACGGCCTGAGGGATTTCCGGAACAATTGATTGATTTAACTCTTTAATGGTTTGTATTGCCCGTGGGGCATCGGGGTAAATCGCAGCCGCCTGTTCGAGCATTTTCAAGAGAGACAAAGCATTGGAAATTTTCTCAACCTTGAATAACAGTGCAAGTTCTTGGGGATAGACTTTGAATTGTGCAACCTCCTGATCCGACATGCTACGTACTGATACCAGATTGCCTAAATCTACACGTCTGTTGTTGGCAATCTCCGCCAGTATCTTTTTTGAATCCTGTTTGATATTCTTTAATCCTGTTATCATTTCTGTAATTTCGTTGCGTATCCACTCATAAGCGAAGCGCTCAAGGCCTACACATGTTTGATCGCTCAATCCGGCCACAAAATCCAGAGCAATCTGCCAACTGTCACGGGCAGCCCGATAAGAGCGAGTATGAGCAATGATATCCTGCATATTTGCATAGTAATAGTTCACCGTTTGCGCGTATGGCAGGAGTTCAATACCTTTGTAACATACATTTACAAAAAAATATGAAGATGTTCCATACCCGAAGTTCGTCAACACATTAATCGTCAAATCTTCGTTAATCCGATATTCCATTGTTGCCCATCCTATAACCTCATGGGACGACATCTTAACCGCATCCATTGCATTGACTCGCGCCTGGGTCGCGGTAAAATCCATCGTCTCGATATACCGCAAGGCTGCTTGCAAAAAAACATCTTTGAGCTGACGTTCGTATTGTGCTGTACGTTCTTCGATTTTTTGCGTCTTTTCGGATTCGGACACGAACGATTTCTTTTTGACGTCCTCTCTTATTTCGGCAATCCGCGCTTGCTTGTCTGCTTGATATGTGTTATAAGATTTGATTTGAGGATAGAATACCCAATTTATATAACTATCATCATAGGAATAAGGCAAACAGCATTTATATCCTTGTTTATCCGTTTTGAATTTCATAGCGAATGCCCCCTGCATATCCAGCAACGTGCGATTCGGATTTTCACACATTGCCCGCAGCTGCTCTTTTATTTCGAGCGATTTGATAATTGGAATCTGCTCGAATTTGTACGTTCCGCTGTGCTCTTTCACTACACCGATGTAGTCCATGTTGATTTGTGTTGCCATAACTTTTTATTGTTTGTTGTTCTATCTATTAATCGTACAACCCGAAGATCTGGAACCTCAATGCGTGATTTTTTAAGGCCCGTTATCTCCCCCCCCCTTGTCGACTGCAATAACAAATCGAATAAAAAGAAAAAAGGTGATCCGCGTTGGACTACCTTTTCTTCAAAATATATGTCTGTTTGATTTAGTCGAGCATGATGAACGAGGCCCAATAGTACGGATCCTTATATTCAGACTTTACCGCGAGTTGAGCGATGGCGAATGCCTCCCGCTTGGATTTGCCGGCCAACAGATGTTCATAGAACGTTCGCATCATAAGCGACGTCGCCGCATCATCCACTTTCCACAAACTCATTATCAATGTCCGCACGCCTGCCTTCTTGAATGCTCGCTGCAGCCCGAATACGCCTTCGCTGGTAATTTCGCCCAATCCGGTTTCACAGGCGGAAAGCACCACCAGATCCGTTCCGCTCAAATCCATCGCAGCGATCTCTTCGGCCAGCAGAATGCCATCCTCAACACGATCGGGTATCGGTTGGCCGTCCCACGCCAGCTGTGCACCCGCGAGTATCAAGCCAGAACGCTTCAACGAGTTGTCAGGCCGTGCCACACCCAAATCGGTGTTTAGTCTCTCGAAATAGGACTTTTTCTGCGCCTCCTCATTGGTATAGAAAAATCCGTGAGTGGCTAGATGGATAATCGAAATCTTCTTGCCAGACAACGTCTTGAACGACTCTTCGGTCCCGAAAGTGTGTATATATTTCGTTGTTTTAATCTGGTGCCGATTCAGCTCGGTCGATATTGTCCTCACTTCATCTTCGGCTGCATTTAGGGGGCTCCAACTACCTCTTTGTTGGGTTGAATCTGCGACAAAACCACGTATGGCGATATAGTCGTCGGTGTGTGAATAGACGCGACTCTGCGCCAGCAATGCAGTTGAATCCATATCGTAGGTCAAACCGCCATACAACACGGCGGAGGTATGTTCGATTTTCGGTCGGTCTATACACAACTCTCGGGTGGATGAAACACGATGCAGTCGGTATTTATCATTTACTAGTTTGCCATTCCCATCTTGCAGAACTTCAATGTTCATCTGATGCAGCAACCCCGACGGCGAGAAATATACCTCGTCGCCCTCATTGATATATGGCTCCAATTTCGACCATATCAAATTGTAGAGTTGCTTGGAATAGATGGAATATGCCCTGTATTGCTGCTTGTATATTTTCTCCAACTCCGACTGACTACATAATTCTATTTTGGCCGGTTCTGATATATTGTTGTTAATAATCAAAGCATAGTATGTTTCTTCATCGTCTGAAAATGATGGAGCATCCACAAATTCGATAGTGCAAACATTTTTAACATTTACGACCTTCTGAATGTCCCGATATATATATTGTAGTGAATTCGAGCTCTTATCAGAGAATAGCCCGCCCTGCAATAGCTTCAACTCTTGTTTTTGCAACAACATTTGTGTGTATTGGTTCCGATTCTTTTGATAACTTTCATTTAGTCTTAAGTATTCCATATACACATCACTTAAACTGCCATCAGCATTCGTGTGTCTTGTTTTGATATCCAAAACAGCATTGTTCGTTGCGCCTTTGATAAACAATGCGGCATTGTAGGCCCATTTTGCATCGGGATTGTTGTATTGTGCGGCAAGGATGGGTTGATACATACGGAATTGATACTCGCGTATCTCTTGCACATCAAGGAGAAATGTGCGGATTAACTTTCTTATTGCCGTGCAATATGATTCATTCAAATATTCAATGTATTTGGAGTCTTTAAGATTGTATTTGACTGCTGCTAATTTGTTGATATGTACAGGATAGGACAATGATTGTGAATATATCGGAGGATCTGTATGATTATCAAAATAGTGATATATATCATCGGGAGCCGTTGCGATAAAATCGTCCTCTTTAACGATATGGGCTGTCTCGTACTGCCGCAAAGCTTGATCGTACTTACCGATGGTTGCATAATAATCGCCCAATATGACATTAGGGCTTTTGATATATCCGATCGGCGTCAATATGTTAGAGAGGAATATGTAGGTCGCTCGATTATTTATATTTGCGGAATGAATAGCAGTTCGGCAATAATCTATATAATCACTATCTCCTGCAACTTTACTAATATATCCTAACTCGGACATAAAGTGTATGCATGGACCTACGTTTTCAGAAAAAAGTTCAAGATATAAGTTTACAAATTCTTTATAATATGGAAGAATTTGCTTTGCAATATCTTTATCAATCATTGACTCGCCTGAATAGAGAGACCGTATAATCCCCCATAATGATTGGCAACGCAATCTGCCCTCACCAGTCTCTATCAACAATGAATACTTAAATAATTCCAGTGCGGTTTTATTGTTACCCTCAAGATGATGAAGCTCCCCGATTCGGAATAGCGCATCAACAGCATCATCCGCACACTCTGCACATCGGTAGGCTTTTTTATAATAATGTAAAGCCAATACACTCAATATGGAATCTTCTTTAAACTTGACAATCTTTTCACGCGTACCTTCGGACCTGCTTTGCAGTTCAACAAGTTGAATGCCGACGTTCAAATATTGTTGTCCCGTTTTACATTTCCTGGATTCACGATGAATTAGTTTAACCTTATCTCTATTTTGTCGACGTCTATCATTCTCTAACGAATCAAGGAATGTACTTCTAACTACATTCTCCGGGAAAGGCTGTGGCTTATAACAATCTATCAAACATTTATATAGTTGGTCAGCCTGCGCTTCATCGAATGTCTGCAAATCGTATTGTAAAGCGTTTTTCCATTGTTGGAACGCATCTTGTGCATACCCTTGCAATCCCCAGAATATTGTAAAGATTAAAAACAGTCTTTTCATTCGTGTTTGATAGCTATAATCATAGACAAAAATAGTTAAAAGAAGGATGAATGATATCACATCAGTCATCCTTCCTATCACAAATTCCTAAAACACTTTACACATAGGCATAACACCAACAAATATTTAATTAATATTCCAGTATGCATCCGGATCGCCGTCAAAAACTTCGTCGATCAGTTCATCGCTCCAGCCCTCAACATCTTGAGCATACGAGCCGCTGTATCGGCTATAGTGTTCTTCCTCGTAGCCCTCGTCATTATAAAATTCTGTCATGGCATTTTATATTTTAAGTTCAACAATGTTTGTTCCTATATGATTAGCGATATACGATATTGGATCCTCCATAGGAATAACTGTTACCCGAAAACGAACTTCGTTTGGGAACATAGGTTCTGTTGCCGTTGCCGTTGATGTTGATGTTGATGTAATACTATCCGCCCTGCGGACCAGAGTGTATCGTCTGACCACTGCCGTAGTTATTGGCCTGCGGAGTGTAGTCACGCGCCACCGAACCGACGCTACCCGTATAGGGATTTGTGTTGCCCCGAGTACTGAAATTGTCGTGGTTGGTGCTGTTGCGATTGCTGCGATAGTACCCTTGCACATAGGTGCCGTTCTGACGATAGTAGCCGTTTACATACGACTGTGCGTTTGCTGTGAATACACTTGCGATGAAGCTCGCTGCCAAAAGTACGATGATCTTTTTCATAGTTGTAAGTTTTTTAATTGTTGCATCGGTTTGTTTTCATTAGTTAATCGTACAATTCGGCAAAAGATAACCTGCAAATACAAAAAAATCCCGAATTTTTTCGGGATTTTTACAAACGTGTATATATATCGGCTACAACTGCTCCAGCTCGCTTTGAGCCTGTGATTTATAATGGCTATCGGATGCTGCAATACGTTTCAGCACACGTCGCGCCTTTATCCATTTTCCCATGCGCATATAAACAACGGCCTTATACCACTGCAAGCTCTCCTGCTCAAAAGCATATTCCAAGCGATCTTGCTCGATCAAGTCGGGATGAGTGAACTGGCTGCTGAACTCTCGTGATTCTTCTTGTGCAATAAGTTCCAATGCAACCTCATAATCGTTGTGTCCGATTGCTTCAAGGATTGCCGTCGAGGTCTTTTCACCACCGCGGACGGATTCTGCTGTCAATTCAATCCTATTGCCAACTGCTTTGTAATCCGACACACGCTCGACGTGCACGAACAGGCCTATTGCCAGACAGGCTGCAGCGGCAAAACTCGACACGTTGATGACAATTCGGAATATTTTGCGACGACGGGTCCGCGCCTGAATACCATGCTCAACTCGCTGCAAATGCTCTTTGGCTGCTTTCATGCGAATAGCCCGCACGATGTCCCGCTGCAAAGAGACCTCTTCCTGCAAGCCCGGATTGCCTGCAAGTTCCCGTTCAAATAAAAGACGCTCCTCCTCGGACATCTTTCCGGTTACATACTTATCTATGCGTTCATCGAACATTTTACTCCAAAATTTTTTTGATATATACTCTTAACTTGTTCATACATTTGCTTTTCTGCGATTTGGCCGAATCCGCGTTCGCATAGCCTTGCACCTCTGCGATCTCCTGCATATTTTTATCATCCCAGTAATAAAGAGTCAGAATCGAGTTGCATGGCTCGGTCATCGAATCGACCGCCTGCCGAACCATCGCAAAACGCTCGGAACATTCATCGCTGTATTCGGAATCATAATCCTTTTTGTAATCAACATTCTCGATAAATCCCGTTTTCGATTTATTCTTTCGGTACAGATCGACAAGTTTGTTATGTCCGATAGTAAACAGTGGGCTCTTCAACTTCGTCCCGGGATTCAGCATACGCAATTTGCCGGACCGAATCCTGTCATACAATGCGACGCACGTATCTTGATACAGATCGAATATCGTATCTTCGTCGCCTTTATAGCGTTTACGAATATAACCGAAAAACTCCTTCCGATATTGGTGATACAATACCGTAAATGCATGGTTGTTGCCACGCGCTATTTCATATATAAGTTCCTGATCTGTCATAACTATAAAACAGTCATAGTATCCGTCATTGCGGGTCCGCATTCGATTTCCGGCTCCTGTGGGAGTGGCGGCAAAGCCATATTTTCATATTGACGCTCCAGTTGTTCACGGAGTTGCCTTACCGTAATATTCGGCACAAGAATTTTGCTTAATGCAAAACTTAATCGTCCGCACCTTGTTTCATCATCAATCTTATGCTCGTAGTTGCCCTGGTACGATTTGCAGGCACTTACACACATCCACTTTATTGAATTACGCGAAGATTTAACCTGCGAGGCTATAACCGGCATATTGAAACAGTCTCGACTGCCTCTGACAAAATCCTCCTCATCGCATTCATCGCGGCTGCCCCCGCCGCTGTGACAAGCATCGAGTACGACAAGCAGTCTGCCGTTGTTGCCGATTCGTTTTCTGACAGCCATCAACCATTTGTTCAATTCATCATCGACAATGTGATTCTGCCCCTTGTAGCCGTTGAAATCGTATTTCGATGCGGCATCATAAGGAACAATCGATTCGTCATAGCCATAGTCGCCTTCATCGCCATTTACATCTGTGACCAATTGCCCGTGTCCCGAAAAGTGAAAATATACGATATCTCCGGATCGAAGATTGGCAAGCAGAGTATGGATTGCATTTTTAATATTTTCTTTGGTCGCCTGTTCGTTTGCCAAGATTGTGATATGGCCGTCGGGTAATCCGTTCTTTTTCAGCATCGGAACAACAAGGTCGAGATCTTTATCTCCATTTATCGGCCTCCAACCCGAACTTTGGGGATAATTCCCGATACCGACAACAATTGCCCATCGCTCTGCCGCAATAGCCGAACGATCGACAAACAAGCAGCATAACAGGAAAACAAAATACCGTTTCATGCCATGTCTCTCCTCTGCCTTACATTTCCAGTTCCCGCTTCAGCCACACAGCCAACACCGGATCGGGAATCACCGCCCGGCGTTTCTCGATTTCGATAAGCTCCTTTTTGACCAAGGCCCGTTTTACGATACTGACATTGGCCGACGAACCGAGTTGGTATTTCTGCAGGACCTCCTGCGTGGTAAATTCGCTGTGAACTCCATCCAGAACGGCCCGCAAGAAATTCATCTGATAGGTCGTAAGACTCTCGGTCTGCTTCTCGAACAGCGGCGTATTCTGGTCGAGAATATCCTGACAAGCCGCCTTGAAATCCTGCTCTGTGGCAACTTTGTCCGTATGAATCCATACCAACCAAGCCAGCTGCTGTACATACGAGGAGTGATTGTCCACCGTCTGGCAGATCTTTTCGGCCAGCTCTTTCGAGATCTGTTTGCCCGTCGCCTCAAAGCGCTCGCAAATGTAGCCGATCCAGTCCTGCGTCCCAATTTTCGACAGATAGATGGCATCGCCGAACTTATAGAACGGGAGGCTCTTTTTCTCGAAAAGTTCGTTCATCAAATGCTTCTTGCTGCCGAACAGACAGTAAGAAACCGACTTTTGCAGCTGCCAAATCGAACGCAGTCGCTTCTGGAATGTTTTGGAATCCTTGAACTCGGCGATCTGCTGGAACTCATCGATGCAAACGACGATGTTGCACCCCTTCTTCTGCGCGATTCGTTCAGGAAGTTGCAGAATTTCATCGATATCGTTGCTCTTGGGATTCATTTCGAGCGATATCGAAAAATCCGTCGTCGGATCGGGGCCTAACGAAATTTTGGGACTGATCCGCGAGAGGAACAGTTTGGCGTTTTCGAGCCATTCATCCAATTTCGAAGAGGTCTGTTTGAGGACAGCGGCTGCGAATGCGTCGTAAAAATCCCGCTCGCTGCGGCACGAGAAAATATCGAGATAGACGACTTTCAATTTGTCGGATTGCGCCAGGCGCCCCGCCTTTTGGACCAAAGAGGTTTTCCCCCAGCGACGGGGCGAGATCAGCACCGTGTTTACACCATGCTGAAAATTCAACACCAATCGCTCCGTCTCTTTTTCCCGATCGGTAAAATGGTCGCCTGACGTCGCAACACCAAATATAAAAGGCTTGTTCTCCATGATTCTCCGAATATCATTTTTCGAGACAAAGATAGGAAATGATTTTGTTACTAACAATATTATTACTAACAAAAAGATTATACCGTCGGATTTTTTATCGAACTCGGCATCGTTTTTTCTCTATTTTGGTCAAAACAGTCCTTTGAGATTTCACTGCAAAAACTCCTTAACTGGGGCACGCTCGACCCGACAACAAACGAATGCTTTGGATTGAACCGCTTGACGAGCTCCGGCAGCCCGGCATTCGTAGTTCAGCGTCCGCCCTTGACTTCGATGGCGATGCAGTTGCGTTATGATTGACTACAGCATATGCGCCCAAAGGATTACCGCATATTGGCAGAACCGTAGCCAAAAGAGAAACATCCTCGTATCGGCATTATCCACTTATCACCTTGTGGGGTCGTTCTATGTAGCAATCACACGGGCCAAAGTCAGAACATGGGTACTCTACGATGCCCGTTTTCCCTCTGTCTTTGTGGACGAATTTCTGCGTCCCGAAAAAGTTACGGAAGATAGTTATGCTAAACATCCGAACGCTAACAAACGTTGGACACGTCGCGCTGACCAATTCCTGCTAACACTCCATCGCGAAGGGAAGAGCATCCGATATATTGCGGAGAAAATGGGCCGCAGTCAGACTTCCATCGTTATGCGGTTAGGAAAACTGGAAAGTCAATGAACATTATTAGCGATATATCCGCTTCCTGCAATTCAAAGAATGCAGTTCCATGTTGAACACTATTGCTTTTCTCTTAATGGAGTTGCAGGATTATTCGAGGGGTAAGATGCATGAAATAAATCCCCACTCTTATGTGTCGAGTAGACATTGCAATGATTGCTGAGACAATGGACAACGCCTCTGCTGGGATGTTTCTGAGAACCTTTCGCGGAAATAATCGCACAACTTGGAGCCAATTTATCAATTAGGCCTGATGTCAGATTATGTTTGCTCCCATGATGAGGAACTTTTATTCTACATCCCGTCAAGTTCGCATTATTAGAGATTGCATCCATGATAGCTGCTCGGTTCGCATCACCCAGCAATAGGAATTTACAGCCATCGGCTGGTTCAAACAAAAGAATTATACTGCCAGCATTGGTAGGCGAACAATCATCAGGCTCGTTATCAATGGATGATTTGGCTTGAAACGATGAAAAAGAGCCAACATCTTCGTATAATGAATTATCCTCATCCTTTTTCTTTTTATTATTTTTAAGAATTTCTATCGCAAGTGGATAATAGAATCTTTCGGTTGGTCCAACAACTGCAAGCGGAATTTGAGGATGGCTTTTCCCTTTATATGCGGATTGAACATTTTGGCACTTATTTTGGGCTAATAACACGAGATTTGGAGATTGTGTATCTGTCGGATGAGCATAACATTCGCGACAGTGAGACAACCAATCCCGTCTCGAGTATCGTTGATAATACTCCTCTTCCGTAATTACATCATCTGGCGTGTTAAGCCAAAATTCATTAATTGTTATATTTCGATCATTTAACAATCCGAAGAATCCGCCTTTATGATCCGAATCCGGATGAGTGCATATTGCTAAATCAATAGTATAAGTATTCCAGTGATTCCAAATATAATTTTTGATTTTGGCTGAATCCTCAACATTTCCAGCATCTATTAATACGATATATTGCTTCCGACCATCATCATATCGTATGATGATGGAATCTGCATCTGAAACGTCGAGATAATGAACTTCGTAATTCGGCATATTGAGTATATTTATTATCGGTTATTCAATCGAGATACACGCGATGTAATATAAGAAACCTGTTTCTTATAGGAACAAAGGAATAACAGAACACCTAAGCCTAAAATAAACCAACAGACATTATCTGTTGCAAAATCCTTAACACACGAACAAAGGAATATTAACTTAAGAATAAGAACGATGGCGAATACAGATATATAGCTTCTGTATTCATTGTTCATTCGGCTTAACTGAGTAAGTTTCCCTGATGTATCCTTCAGTTCTGCATCTGTAAAATCTGCATGCGATACACAGTTCACTATTTTGAGCTTTTTCATTAAAGGTTCAAATATCAAAGAACTTATTCGCGAGTTTATTATTCCGAGAAAATAAAGGATAACGGCAAGTATCCATATATTATCTGTAAGAGAGAATATATTGCAGTCTTCCACACAGAATTTTAGTAAAGCAGCCAGCACTGTACCGGGAATTAAATTCGTGAGCAAGTTATAAACAGGGATCGATGATATGATTTTTTCCATTTATACGTATATTTTATAGGTTTTCTTGCTTTCTAAATGTGCTTAAAACGAGTTTGTGTGTGTAACTTACAGATTCAATCGTTGATACAAAGTTAGTTTATTATTTCCATTGTTTGATAATTCGATAAAACTTTTTGTAGAGTATCCAGCATTAGCTTCCATGATTTTTATTTAACTACCAAGAGTTGTCTTCAATAAATTCATTATCTTTACATAGCTTCTTGACCTTGTTAGACCGGTTATTTCATGGTTAAATGAGCTAACAGAGTGTCTCTATGTTGAGTTTGTGTAATATAAATTATGATTGATATTGATGATTTTAAGCACGAAATAGAGTGTATTTATAAAGATGAAAAATACTCTGTCCGAGATAATGGAGCTGTTTTCCGGTATCCCCGTAATGGTAAACGGCCTCGTAAATATGATAATTTTTGGACTTTCGGTAAGCCCAATGATAAACATGGATACATGGAGATTGCCTCTGTTCGAGTCCATATTATTGTGGCTACGGCCTTTCATGGCCCGAAACCGACGAAAGAACATGTCGTCGATCATATAGATACGAATCGCCGCAACAATCGCCCGGACAATCTTCGATGGGTTACCCGATTGGAGAACGCACTCGATAACCCGATTACCCGCAAACGTATCATTATGCGTTGCGGTAGTATCGAAGCGTTTTTAGCCAATCCGTCTTTATTGCGAGAAAGTGATGTTACTCCCGATTTCAGTTGGATGAGAACCGTTACGGATGCCGAAGCTCAAGTCAGCAAGGAGCGATTATTGGTATGGGCTGAAAGCGACAAGCAAGCATCCGGCAGTGCTTTGGGCGAATGGCTATATGGTCGGAAACCGATTTCGCAAAATAACGGTCAGTCATCGAATGTAGACGAAATTGACAAGTTGCAATCCGATTCCTTAAACGGTTAGGGGCAAATACTGCCTCGTGCATATGAACGTCCCGTTGAGCCGGAACAGAGAAAGCGGAATGTTATGCTCTCGTTAACACCCGGAGCGGCTCAAGAAATCTATTTTTATAATGCTAAGCCTAATGAATACCCATGTACCCCACGGGAATACAATGGAGACCCGTTAACTGCTTATGCCGCCAATCTGACCGATAACGCTGTATTTTGGCGGAACAACAATAGGGATCGGGAGTATGTGGTTGCCAAGTATGGATTTTCGGAAGATCGAAAGTCTCTATTTATAATGACTAAATCCGCATACGTGTGGCGAGATCAAGATGACGGAGACTCGATTGCTGTCCCCATAACAAACCTCAATAAAGACAAGTTCAGCGAGGATGAATTGAACTATCAGCTCGGAGAAGTTATTTACGATGATAATTTGTTCGTGCATAAAAGGGTAGAAACCGGCTTTATGCCCAAAGAGTATTTGGAGGAGTTATTCGACGAGTGTATTGGCAAAAAGAATAAATCAGAAACGGATGTGAGTAAATAATATCTGGCAACATTTTGTTAGACGATACAATATATCGCAAAATGAATGCTTCATTATTCAAGAAATGGGAAAGCATAAAGGTGTATATCAATATTAGGAAATAATATCAAGGTTTTTAAAGGCCAGGTGAAGGGCTATCTAAACTTGCCTTATTCCAATTGGGAACAATTTGGGAACAAATTTAAAAACAAAAATCGCTAACAGTTAAATTATTAACTTGTTAGCGATTTGCTGCGTACCCGGAGCCGGGATCGAACCGGCACGGCCATTACTGGCCACAGGATTTTAAGTCCGGCGTGTCTACCGATTCCACCATCCGGGCAGCTGCCTTGCGGCTCAAGCCGCGACAAAAGTACGAATAAGCGGGGAGAAAAGCAAACCCCGCCCGCATTTTGTGGGGCGGGGCGGTGTATCGGGTCCGCGCCCGCAGCGCCGCCGGCGCATCACCGCGCCGAATCGATGCAGGCGATCATCTCGTCGAGCTGCCCGGGAGCGAACCAGTGCACCTCCCCGTCGCGCCAGAACCACGTGAGCTGCCGCTTGGCGTAGCGCCGCGAATTGCGCTTGACGAGCTCCACCGCCTCGTCGTAGCCCGTGCGCCCCTCGAAATAGTCGAACAACTCCCGGTAGCCCACCGTCTGCAACGCATTGAGCCGCCGGTAGGGGTACATCGCCCGCGCCTCGGCCTCCAATCCCCGGGCGATCATCTCGTCGACGCGCCGGTCGATCCTCGCATAGAGCTCCTCGCGCGGCAGGTCGACGCCGATCTTCACGATCGAGAACGGCCGCGCGTGCCGGCGTCCCGTCCGCTGCGCGGAGTAGGGGAGCCCCGTTTGCAGACACACCTCCAGCGCCCGCACCACGCGCGCCGGATTCCGCCTGTCGACCTGCTCCCAATAGACCGGGTCGAGCGCCCGCAGCCGCTCGGCGAGTGCCTCCACACCCTCGCACTCCAGCTGCCGCGCCAGCTCCTCGCGCACCGCCGCATCGGCCTGCGGCAGGTCGTCCATACCCTCGCACAACGCCTTCACGTAGAGCCCCGAACCGCCCACGGCGACCACGCAGTCCACCGAGGCGAACAGCCGCTCGAGGCAGGCGAGCGCCTGCACCTCGTAGCTGCCGCAGTTGAGCTCGTCGGTCACCTCGTGCGAAGCGATGAAGTGGTGCTCGACGGCCGCGAGCTGCGCAGGCGTGGGCTGGGCCGTACCGACGGGCATGCCGCGGTAGACCTGGCGCGAGTCGGTGGAGAGGATCGGCGCGCCGTAGTGCTGCGCCAGACGGATGCTCAGGTCGGTCTTGCCCGAGCCGGTGGGCCCGACGACGACGATGAGCCGCTTAGTCATCTTCGTAGCTGTCGTCGCCCTCGAAGTCGCTGAAGTCGCCCATCATCTCGTCGAAGATCGACCCTTCGTCCTCCACGGCGTTCTTCGAGGGGTCGAACTGGTCCGGAGCGTCGGCCACGGCGTAGATCTCGCGCGGGTAGGCGCCCCCGGCATCGGCCTCATAGGCGCCCGTGAGCTCCAGATAGTAGGCCCGGTCGCCGAACATGTCGAACAGATAGATCAGGCGGTCGCGCAGGCGGTGAATGATCTGCCCCAGCGCGACGCGCTCCATCGCTTCGGGGCCGCCCTCCGAGCCGTCGCCCATATCCATCAGCGTAAATTCGCGCAGCTTCTCCCAGCGGTCGTCGGCCGTGAAAAACGAAGCCATGCACTCCTCGTAATCGAGCGACTCGAGGAGGAAGCGGTGAAACTCCAGCAGCGTCGTATCGTACAGCACCTCGTAGTCGCGCACGAAGCGGTCGTTCTCGTCGCTCAACATTCGGAATCGAAAAACCATCGACATATTCTTATCGTTCTTTTGAAATCACCCTACAAAAATAGCCATATCCCCGGGAAAAACAAATTCCGCCTCACAGCGCAGCCAGCCAGGCCATCGTGTCCCGATCGTCGGGCCAGTCGGTCAGCCCGGGCGACTGCGCGCAGCCGAAGCCGACGCGGCGCGAGTGGTCGACGCACTCCGCGACGACGCACTGCAACTCCTCGTCGTGCGCGGCCAGCCACCGCACGACCTCCTCCGTCGACCGGTAGCGCGCGCAGGCGATCCGGCTCAGCGCCACCGGAAACTCCCGCTGCCCGACTGCCACCGCCGCCCCCAGATCGACGAACGGGTGCCCCGTCATCGCAAGCAGCGCCCGCTCGCGCAGATAGTTGTTGACATACTTGGGGTTCATCTCCGGCATCTCCAGCCGCAATTCATACCCCTCGGGCATCCACACGAGCGACACGTTGCGGCAGCCGAGCCCCGAATAGGCCCAGATGTCGTCGGCGAGCAGGGAGAGCTGCTCCGGCGTCTCGAGCCCCGACAGCACCGCCACCGACTGCCGGTGGCCGCGCAGCAGGGCCGGCAGCCCGGCATAGCGGGTCCTGAAGTGGCGCACGGCATTGTCGCCGCCCGTAGCGATCAGCGCATCGACCGGCTCACCCTCGTCGTAGAACGACAGCGCCACAGCCGGGTCGATCGCGCGCAGCTGCTCCAGCACATACTCCGTCAGCACCCGGTCCTTCGACGAGGGCTTGACCAGGCAGCGATGCCCCGCGGCCACCACGCACAGCAAGTCGAAGAACCCGACCAGCGGGATATTGCCGGCCATGACCACCAGCACGCGGCGCGGCGCGGCGGCGGCAGGGTAGCGCTCCAGCCATGCGGCCAGCAGCTCGGGCCGCAGCATCCTCCGGCCGAGCACCCGCACGGCGCGCACCACCTCGTGCGGCATGAACCAACCGTTGGCGGCGCAGGCCCGGCGCACGACCTCGCGCGTGGGGGCATCCTCGCCGAATCGCTCCATCCGGCGCCCCAGTTCCGAAAACAAATCCAGTGCATTCATCGCCTGCAAAGATAGCCATTTCACCCGTTATTCCGCCACTTCCCGCCCGCCATCGCTTTTTGTCACCGGCTTTCGGCGGGACGCTGCGCGGGGGGAGGGGGAGTCTTTCCAGCCCGGCGCGGGGTATATTGTTAGTCGGAGTCGCAGCATACCGTCGGTCCGGGGCGCGGCATTTTTGGGCCCGGCGTACAACATATATCGGCTTGATTTGCCGCATGTCTTCGATTCAACTCACGGCATAATCTTCAGTCTGGTGTGCAACATATCTTCTGTTCGGTTCAGGCATATCTCGCTCGATATACTGCACGTCTTCAGTTCTGGGCATATTGGGGCTTGGCTTGCAGCATATCATCGGTTCGGCTCGCAGCATATCTTCAGCCCGGTGAGCAACATATCTCCAGTTCGGTTCACGACATATCTTTCGCCAGGCGCACAGCATATCTCGGCCTGTTTAGCGCCCCCGCACCGATCTATCGCTCCCCGCGGTGCCGCATCGCCTCTGCTGGGAAGCAAGACTGGGGCACCCCGCGACGACGCTCCAGTCGAAGAGTTCCATACTGCTCTGCCAATGCGAGGAGAGCCGCTCTAATTTTTTTCGTATTTTTTTTGTCCAAAAACTTGGAGGTTCATTTTTTTTCGCTATCTTTGCACTCGCAATTCAGAACAAGCAACACCGACGAATTGCCAACATAATTGCGGAAATAGCTCAGTTGGTAGAGCACAACCTTGCCAAGGTTGGGGTCGCGAGTTCGAGTCTCGTTTTCCGCTCTCAGAATCAGCAACTTACAGAAATGGGGTTGCTGATTTTTTCTTTATACATGGTGGAAAAACAGGGCTGAAAAGGCCATTTCAAGGCGCTTACTCCCCATTGCCTCTCCATTAAACTCCCCATTGGAAACAGGTTCTTCCTCCTGCATCTAACGATGCAAAACAATGACTTTCAGAGTAATACTCCGCAAGGACGTAATCTATAAGAACAACACCAGCCCTTTGTGCCTGCTTTTCTTCCATGACAACCGCAAAAAATCGGTCGGTTTGGGCGTGGCCGTAGCCCGTGAATACTGGGATGCAGAGAGACAAAAGGTAACGGAAGATTGCCCCAATAGGGACGATATTCAGTTTCAGATAACAGCCAAAATCAAAGAGTACGAGAAGAAAATCAAGAAGCTGGAAGCCCTTGAAATCCCCGTAACCTTTGAAACGCTTTTCGAGACCATCGGCAAACGCTTGGATTGTACAGTAGGCGATTATTTCAAGCAGATAATCGACAGACTGGAAAAGGTCGAAAAGTACGGTTCAGCCAGCAAGCATAAGGTGACACTGGCCCTTATGGCTCAATTCCGCTCGGTCAATATGCGCTTTGAAGAATTGGATTTGACTTATTTAAGGGAATTTGAAATCTTCCTGCGTCAGCGTGGCAACGTGAGTAACAGCCTTGCTACCAAGTTCAGCGTATTGAAAGCCGTGTATAACAAGGCGGTTTCAGAGGGCGTATTCGTGCCTAAATCGAATCCCTTTCAGCAATTCAAGGTAGGCAGCCTATGGACGAACACCCGCAAACGGGCCATTACGAAAGAAGACATCCATAGGTTAATCGAGTTGAACTTGACAGACAGGGACTACTACACGCAATTGGCCAAGGATATTTTCTTATTCTCCTACTTTATGGCAGGCATCAATTTCAAGGATATTGCCCTGCTGACATACGGGGACATCGACAACGGACGCATCTACTATGCAAGGCGCAAGACGGGTAAGATGATGAACTGCTGTTTGACAGAACAGGCACAGGAGATTATCGACAAGTACCACACCGACCAAGTGGAGGAGGATTATATCTTTCCTATTTTGGACCGCCACAGACACACGACCGAACGTCAAATCCTCGACCGAGTGAAAAAGGCATTGCGGCATGTAAACAGACGCCTGCACGAATTGAGTGAGGAGATAGGATTGCATACGCCTTTGACGACCTACGTAGCGAGACACACCTACGCAACGGTCTTGAAACGGTCAGGGGTCAGCGTGGCGCTTATATCTGAATCATTGGGACATTCTGACTTATCCACTACCCAAATCTACTTGGATAGCTTTGAGAACTCACAGATAGATGCAGCGATGGCTCATTTGCTATAAATGAAAATAGGGGTTACGGATTGCTCCGTAGCCCCTTTTTCTTTCACTATGGCAGTCTGACGTTATGCCGCTGCTTCGTCTCGTGCAGGTCGAACCGCAATCTGTCCCTCTAACTCCTCGCGGTAATTGTCAGCCTCGACAGGCGAGAACCGCTCTTTGTAGAACTGAATCGAGGCGCCCAACGTGTTCTGCACACCCTCGCGCAGTACTTTTCTCATGGGTGCGCTACCGAGAAATACCACATGCTCGGCTACGTTCTCTGGCTGATAACCCAGCGCCTTGCACTCGCGGCAGAATTTGCGGCTGTCCAAGAGGATGTTTACCTGCTCCATGAACTCAATCCAAAACTGGTTCTCATCGGCATAGAGGGCAGGCATGAACCGCTGAATACAGCTTGCCTTTACCTCGTTGGTCTTGCTGATCTGCACCGTGAACACGGGCCGAGCCTTGCCCAGCACTTTCCACAGGGCGGGAATCTCGTGCCGCTTGGATGCCGTGTACTGGCGGCGGCGTTCCGTCTTGGGTGCGTTCGCCTTGACAGCGTTGTTCTTGTTCTCGACGTTGGCAGCAACCTCGGCTGCGGAATTGATATTGGCCTGTGCCATATTGTATTTACTCCGTCCTTTGCGGAGGGGCCTTGGTTATTCTGCTCACCTTGCCCGAGGGCTTGCAGGTCGTCAGGCTTATCCCTTTCGACACTACAAAGCTCGGTATAAATTCAGCCCCTATTAGGGAGTAAACCGCAGGCCGATTTACTCACCCTTATCTTGGGGGGGGGAGAATCAACCTTCCGCTATAGACCTTGGAATTCCATTGGTAGAAATCGAAATCCCCATACTGCTTGAGGATTCCTTTCAGCGGAGAACTATCTACCGTGAAAGATTCATTTTTGGTTAATCGACAGAAATAGATGATACGGGAGATAAGGAGCATTTTGCTATACGAGACGGTATCCCCTTTTCTTGCTTTCAAATCGGGCAAGATGAGTGCATCGAATAACATCTTGAATAGTTTGTACATCAATACCTGCTGCTGAGAGGCGCATAACGATTCCGTGTAATTTCTCTGTAGAAAATCCAATGTTCTGACTTCTTTTGACGCTAACGGATTCTCGTATCTGTTCAATTCTTGTTTCACGAATCGACGAAGGTTTTGCAATATTACAGGACTGTTGGTCTCATAACGGTTGCTTTTCCGCAACTCCTTATCGTCAGACAGGTAAAGGACTGCTTGGGGATGGTTCTGCAAATAATCGTCTATTTCAACCAATATATCATAATCTGATTTGCTGGCATCTGCTGCATTGATTCCAAAAGTTTTCGTTATATCGTAAATGTAGAGCAAGACAAACCAGAACTTTTCGACGTCCAATTCGTATTTCTCCAATGTGCCGATAATATCTTTATTTTCGAGGTACGCCTCATATTTGAATGGAGGTTTGATAGCATCGATTGCCAATCGACTGAGGTAAGTAATATGCCAACCATTGTCAAAATGTTCCCCCTCGAACCAGCAGTGTTTATTGTGCAGTTTGTTGACATACTCCATCGCTTCATCGTTCACGCTTTGAGGTATCGTATAGCCCATAATCCTTAATTTACAGTTTCCCAAATATACGAAATGCTTTCAACAACAGCAAACAGAGGAATAACAGAACAAAATAACGAGTAAAATTGTTCTGTTTGACCTCTAAAACCATGTTTTGCCTGTCTATTAGAACAAAATAACATGTTTTATAGGGTTTTCAGAACAAAATGCAGATGCAGTTCCAATTATATATAGCTTTGAACGAGGTCTGCCTATCTGTCCTTGTCGGTTGGTTCGGTGGTATTTTGCCGAGTAAAATATTTTGGGAAATTATTTAAAGATATTTATTAAATAATTTGATTTTGATTGAACTATTTTCTATCTTTGCACTGCAATTCCAAGCTACTATTTCCCACCTATACAAACCGAGCATTATTGTTTGAGGCAGATTTTCTCTGCCTTTTCTTTGCGTCGTGTTACCACATTTTTTGAGTGTGAAATGAAGATTTCCTATATAAATATCTATTCAGAATCAAAAAATATGGAAAGTATCCCAGTAAAGGAATAGCAGGATTCAACAGATAGAAATTCGTTTGCTACTACTTCCTACTCGAAAGATTCCCTTTAGATGGATATTTCACTCGTATTGGAGAGAGGATAATTACCACATTTTTTGAGTGTGAAATGGACTTTTCCTTTATAAATACTATTACAGGATTAAAAAATATGGAAGATAGCAGAGACAGAAGATTCCAAGTAAAGAGATAGTAGGTATTGAATAGCAGGATAGCCAGTTGTTCAAAACTGTCCTATGCTGACTGCTCAAAAGTGTCCTATATATACATTACCTACCTTATACATAACCTATATAAAGTCTTTCAGACCATGTACTACCACATCAAAGACCGCAAGTGATTCGAGAACCGTAAGCAGGCTAAAGAGCACTATGGCGTAGCCTGTTTCCGTAAACTGCTGCACTTAAAAGAGATTCTATTTACGAACAACAAAAATTCCATTGCTAACGATGAATTACACCGTAATCCCCAAATCCATTGTGACCTTTCAGACGGGCAACAGTAAGCCTGCCGATATTTACATGTGAGCGACCATTAAATGCTGCTCTGACTATAAAACGAATCTGTCCCATGTAACCGAGGAGAAACTATCCCTGCTTACTGGGCTGGATGAACGTTCCATTAGACGAAGCATCAAACGGCTGAAAGAGGTAGGCTGCCTTACCGTGGAGGCTTCCATTAAGCAGGATGCAGACCGAGGCTTCATAAGGCGGAATACGTACTTTATAAAGCCCGTCAAGACCCATTATTTCTTCCTCGATAACGAGTTCTTCAAACAACGCTATCCCGCCAAAATAGCAGGGTTTCTGCTCCTGCTAAAGGCTGTCTGCCTCAATAATACGGATACTGTCCATTGAAGCATATCCCAAATTGCAAAGGCCATCGGTTTATCGAGAAATACGACCGCCGCATTATTGAATGAATGTCAGCAAGCGGGACTTATTAAGGCCATAGAGAACGGCTACGAACTGACGATTGGTTGTTTTATCAATCATGCGGTCAATAGACTGGATGCAGGGATTTACAGAGAGCTATGCGATTTCTGCCAATCCAGAGGAGTGACCCCACCGACTTGGAACAAACGGGCGATGTCCGTACTGTTTACGAAATACAACGCGGCTGGTGTACCGAGTACCGAGCCGAGAAGTCTGACCTACCAACTCAACAAACGCTGCAAGAACCTACCCCAAAAAGTCTCCATTCCCTACTTTCTAAAAGCACTCGATATGCAGAAGCAGTACAGGGAGGCTATCGAACAGGATAGGCGCAACAAAGAGTATTGAGCCGATTTCAAGGGGTTTGCATTTTAGGCATAAGCCCCTATGTGTCAGCATGGGGGGCTTTTATTTTAAAAGTTCTGATCTTTGAATAAATCTTGCTGCTCAACGTATAGGATTTCTTTCGGAGTAATTTGGGTAAATTTAATTTTAGGGCGATTCCCTGTACCTTCACTCCTGTCAATTACACCATAAATTGTAACAGACGAGAAGAATTTATCATCAGATTTTGATATAATCTGATTTTTATATTTTGTTAATGGTTGGTTTTGGTCTGGCTCACATGTTAGAATATGGCCCTTGTATTCAAATCCAATAGTGTTTGTTTTACCATTATTACGAGTTATTTCACCATCTAACTCTACATATTGGCCGTCTTTTAATTCTGGGAATAAAATATCAGGTGCAATATTTGATTTAGTGTAAAAATAAGATTTATCCGTATATGTTATAGATTCCTTATCAAATTTACCATCATCCTGCCTACCTGCGATCGTAAGAGATACATTTTCAGAAATTGCTTCAGAAATGTCATTGAAAAAACCTTTGGGAAGATTTTTGTATAGGGTATATATTTTGAGAGGAATTTCTAATGTTTTATCATCTACTGATATTTTTACAGTTTCATTCGTCAAATCAATCGTTTCTTCAACTTGTCTATCTTTAATATGCTTGCGAATTTTTATACACCATTTAGCCAGATTAACTGCTCCTTGAATTATTTTTTTTATGTCTTTAGCTGGACCCGTTTCTAAAAAACCATCTGAAGCTGCTTTTTTGGCAAATTCTTTTACGTAATATCCAACGAAGCTACCACCACTAATAATTAGTAGAAGTTCACCAATGTTATTAGGAATTTCTATCATCCATGAACCCTCTTTTACTTTTACAGGGAAATTAAAATCAACATCCCTTAATTCAGGGTTCTCTATCTTTATGAAATAACGCATAAGATAGTCAAATCCCAATAATGCTGTTGCGGATTGACGAGCATCGAAAATGCCATGTTGTATGCTTTCTCCACTATAAGAGAGATAGCCTAATGAATCATTATCCATATTATTTGGATTATAGTTGTTTACCAAATTTATGAATAAAATCTAAAATTTGCAAACCCGCCTCAAAGGTGTGTTTATTTATATCCCGCCCACGAACAAACACATGAATCAAAGCCCCCGCCCTATGTCTAATGTAAAAACAGGAATTATGGACAGAGAATCGAGGCAAAACGCATAGCGGATTTGCATGTACTTTATGGTCAGAACGAGGTGGTGGAAGAACTTATCCGTGCAGGTAAAATCGACGAGGAGTATATGTATCCCTTTGTCGATACGGAGGAGGAGATTTTCAAGTGGTGGCTGGTATCGCCTTACCTTGCACGGGAACTCAAGGAACAGGGAGAGGTCATAATCGACCCCTCGGCTGTCATTGGTGGGGACGAACCACCAGCGGACAAGCTATCTACATGGACGACGTGATAAGAAAGATTGCAGAGGCGTGAAATACGGCCTAAATATCCACTTAATAAAACCGCAAGTAACAGAGATTGGGGGCTTTGCATTTTCGAGAGAATTTTGCAGACCCCTGATTGCTGCTTTTGCGTTGGCGAAAAGGTTGGGAAATGCAGAATCGAATGATCTGAAATCATGATTTAGAGGGATTGTGCAGACGTAAAGTTCAGAACAAAGCCTGCTAACCCAATATGCAAAGAAGAAAGTTTGCTTTCCATGCCTGCGGCTATTGCATGGAAACTTTGTTTTCAAGAACTTTGCAGGACATATTTTGCAACTACAATACCCCAAGAGCGTTGCGTATTGAGAAACATTTTCTAACTTTGTGGTGCTGTCCCGAACGGGCGGCAGACATATTAGTTTAGTGAAAGTGTTTCGCTAATCCTTGACGATAAAATTTGGCGATTTTAAGCAAACAAGGATAGGCAATACAAACACTCATCACCGTGTATAGGCATATATCATTTGATATATACTATTCGGTGTGGGGTATTGTTTATTTGTTTGCAGGCTACGCCAAATGCCTATCGTCAGATAAACGAACAACTCCACACTTTCTTTTTGCACATAACCCACCGCAGCAGGAGTTGATACGGTATAAATGCTATTGGCATGAAAGGAGACATTCGATATTTCGTCGTATATCCCAATGGGGAATATACATTTGATGCAGATTGGAATAATCTGCAAAAAGACGAACAAGCTTGGTTTTATCTCAAACGAATTTGTATAGTGTCATATAACTATGCCGATCATTTTGAATTTCATATTATTGACAAGGCGGGAAATAAAGCATCTTTCAGTATCGGTAATTTTGAGGTGTTAAAATTTTATACACACGGAACATACGCCCATTTCTACATGACGATTGAATTAAAAGACAGCCGCTCTGGAAATTTGTATAAGCACGATCTCCATTATTGGGAAGATGCAATTAAAGATATGGTGGCTGTATTGAAAGATATAGATAGCTGTAACAGCTATGAGGTGTATGCCTTGCAACAAGAGAATAAAGCCTTACTTGCTGAAATAGAAAGACTAAAGAAACAGCTTAAATAATTTTACCTTCTATGAAAAAACTACTACCCCTATTACTGTGTGGCTTGTTGCTGTTCAGTGTTAATGCCCACTCTCAAACTTACTGGGAATTGATAACTGAAAATTTGAGCATTAGCTCTAAGAGTAGTTATTTGACCGTTTCGAATACGACTACGAGTAGCGTAACATTACATAATGGAGTTGCAGAATCAAAAGACGAGAAGAAGAAAAATTTGATTTCTTTTAAAGATGCTGTTATTAAAGCTTCTGCATATAGGCTCATGGGAGATCCCGCGAAACGCATATTATTCACTATTGACGATATTAACGACAAACCGTCTGAATATAAATATCCTGTTATCAATGAAAAAGGAAAGATTGAATATACTACCAATCTTTATTGAGCTATTACTATATATATGACAGGAACCGACAGTAAAGAATATTATTTGAGATATATTTTCCATAATACATTCCGCAGCCAATCTTTTGGATTGGCTGGGTCTGTTAGATCCCCATATTGGGAATATAAACTTAGCGGCAATGTACCTAATTCTGGACATGTAAACAAAGATTGGACCACCTGTTATCCGCCTCATTTTTTCGATATAACCTTAAACAAAGATAATAGCTGTTCATTAGCGGAGGACCATGGCACAATCTGTAACATAACATCTATTAAAGGAATTAAACGTATTGAATTTAACATAGGTTCTGGATCAAAAATCAGAGTTCATAATTTCAAAATCGAGCAAGAGTCTATTTACGCACGAGTTTCCAATTTTATTTCAGCAGGAGATAATAATATGAAGGATGGAAACTATTACCAAGCAGCCTCGGAATACTCGAAAGCCATTGACAAAGGGTATGAAAATTACGACATCTATTTCAAGCGGGCAAACGCCTATTTTGCCAATGAATTTTATAACAATGCGATTGATGACTGCACGAAAGCTATATCCTACAAATCCACAACGGATGCTTACCTGTTGCGAGGGAAAGCAAAATTGCTGAAATCCGATGCCTCGGGTATTGACGATTTGAAGAAAGGCGGTTCAGAGGGACTGGCCTTGATTCGAGAAATGGAGCTGGATAAGGTCTCAGCCCCCAATGCTCCGTCATCTGGAGGCGACAAACGATATACAGCAACAGGCAGCGGTTTCGTATTGACTCCGAATGGGGTCATCGTAACAAACTATCATGTTATCGACGGAGCCAACGGAATAGACGTCTTCGTAAACAGAAATAACGAGGTAAAGAAATACAAAGCCAAAGTGCTTATATCCGATAAGACGAACGATATTAGCCTGCTGCAAATCGACGACAGCTCATTTACCAGGTTCCCTGCCTTGCCGTATGCTACAAAAACCTCGATACTGGATGTCGGAACGAGTGTTTTTGCACTCGGCTATCCCATGTCTGATATTTTAGGAGAAGAGATTAAAGTTACCGATGGCATCATAAGTTCCAAGACGGGTTATCAAGGCGATATTGTAACCTATCAAATTTCCGCACCTATTCAGCCTGGGAATAGCGGAGGACCTTTGTTCGATAAGCAGGGCAACATTGTGGGTATCACAAATGCGGGGGTTCCCGATGCACAGAATGTCGGCTATGCTATCAAAGCATCCTATCTGAAGAATCTGATCGACGTTGCACCTACGACTATTTCGTTGCCTGCACACAACTCGATTTCGGGCCTTTCCTTTACAGAAAAGATAAAGCGATTGACGCCCTATGTCGTTTTGATTAAGGTTTACTAACATTAAATAAATTAAGCGATTATGAAAAAGATATTTTTGACGGTTGCCCTCGTCGTTGGGGCTATGTATGCAAATGCACAGGTAATTACAGAACAGGAGTTCGCCAGAAAAATGGGTGAATTGTCAAACAAAAGAGACGCCCTGTGGAAAGGCGATAACTGGATGTCTGGAGGATTTGATGATGCCAACGCAAAACTTTATATCCAATATAGCATGGAGGCGTGCGCACTTATGGAAAAGTATACCAACCAGCTTACGGATGGGAATGAACAAATAGACCTTCTATGGATGCAGACCGATGTTCTTTCAGACGCATTGGATGTATACTGTAAAAACAGAGTTGGACTATCTGAGGCAGAATATGGAGTCCAATTCCGCCGTATGGTTGCTGCCTTGAATCGCATATTGACGATAAGCAAACGAATAGATGACAAACAAACTCACTTGCAGGTAGCGTTCGATGTAAAGCGAGAACTGGGGGAGCAATATTTCAAATGCAAAAAATACCAAGATGCATTTGACAATTATAAATCATGCATTACCTCCTATCAAGAATATACAAATCTTTATGGAGCCGATGCGGACATTCGCAAACTCGGGCAGGAGGCATATTACTACTGTGGGTATTCCGCCTATAAATTGGGTAATACCGCCGTTGCAAATCATTATTTCAACAAGGCGAAAGAAATCTTGAATGATAGTCTGATTCAGCCATATAAATAACGCTATGAACAAGGATAATGTATTGACCATTGCCGCAATAATCTTGGGATTGGGCGGATGGTGTTTCTACAATCTCGATTTTAAGAAAAAAGAGGCGGCAGAACAACAACCTACTCAAAACGAATACAAATATGATATAAACGAGTATCGAAAGCAACAAGAGGAAAAGAAAAGAGCTGCTGAAGAATGTTTGCAAATTGTGGGCGATTATCTCAAACGATATGGCTACAATGTTACTCACATGTACACTACATCCGTCCAATTGACTGATTGGAAATACAATGTTAGAGGAACTATAACCAATCCTAACGGTACAACAAGAGCATTTGGAGTACTATATGATTATTCCACTAAAACTATACTGACGTGTGATATTGATTGATAATAGAGCAAAGGACACCATCTACTAACCGCCTGCTTTTCTTATCTGCCCTATTTACAAACGATTGATCCGCATTGTGCCCTCGTTGTTGCAAGAATGATTGAACCCCTTAAACACTAAAACTATGCCCCTCAATCCTACCCTTAAAAATGCGCTTGTCAGGGCTACCTACATTGTAGGGAGTTTGCTGGCCTTTCTTATCCTTTTTATCTGGCCTCCCATAGGAGAACATCACAAAACTCTTATAGGCATTTGGCAATTTGTGATTACGTTAGCTATCATTTGGTTCAACATTCGTAAATTGGCAAAACCGATACGATTGAGTATAATAGGAACCTATCTGTTCTTCTTTGCCATACTCATCTTTTGGTATAAAGTAGAACCTTTCCCGAAGTGGTTTTATGATTTTTCTTCCTTGTGGGGTCAGTTCTGCAATTATAGAATGATGAGAATATTATGTTGCATAGGGTTTATTTTACTTGCATCCATTCTACCGATATTTCTCAAATCAACAGATGCGTCACGACTTGCCAAATTTGGAACAATTTGGATTTGGACAGCCATCCTCATGTTGGATTTTGCAGCAGCCATGCCGAATATCTATTTTACAGAAGAACAGGCAGACAAACTTTATATGGGCTGTCGTAAAATGGGAACAGTCTATAAATATGCTCCGATATATGCTATGGGGATCGGTGATTATTTCAATGTGCTTCTTCCGCAAGATTCGGTTTGCTCTTCTCCCGAACATTATCTAAAAGTTCATTATGAGCGGCATGGCAATCTGCTGATTCAGCCCGAAACACGAGATACGATTTGGATAGAGAAAGGTGGTGTATGGGTAAATCCAGACCGTCAGACCATCGAAAACAACACGAGTTGCCAGATGCGCTGGCAATGGCAATACTATGCTTGGCATAAAATCAAAGGAGTGTTTTGCAAAGAAGAAAACGAATAGGCAATGAAACGCTACTTACTCTCCATATTTGCCTTGCTGATTGTTGGGTGTGCTACTCCCCGCTCCGAACAAACCTACGATGAAATGCTGAATGATGTCGTTCAGAATTTCAATGTAGGAACGATAGGCGGCGATAGTGTGTTGAAAGCCTTTGTGCAGAAGACACAGGCGGATTCAGTTGCTCGGCAATATTCCAATCCTGCCATGAAAGAGGAAATGATGCTCAACCTTATTTCAGATTATTTGGGTGCAGGGCAAGTGTACAATGCACAGCACCTATACGATAATATGCTGAAATATGCAGAACAGGAATATGGCAAGGTCAGCCAAATGACAGCAATAGTCTATTTCGAGAAAGCGCATTTATACGAGCAAACAGGAGATTTGGACAATGCTATTCAGATGATGCAAAAGGCCGCAGAGGTGTTTGAACAGTTGCCAAAAGATGATAGTAATCGATATGAGGATGTAATGGAGTTTATAAGGATGTGGGAAGAACAGAAATCTAAATAGGCTGCAAATAATATAATTTCATTCTCCTATAAACAGCCGATTAATAAATATACCGTATCTGGAATAGCGAATAAAAATTCAGAATTTAGATGCTATGATTTAACCTTGACTTTTCGCCATATTGATACTGGACAAGAATTTTCAGTATATGGGGGCCGAACAACTTGGGGGATGAAATTGGATGATAACTTGGCATATCCTGATAATAAAGACGGTGATGTTATCCAATCTCCCGACTACGATATTCCGTTCTTCTTTGCGGATTTGGATTTTGACAGAAAAGATGAACTAATTAACCGATCTTTTTCCTTATGGCGGCAGTCAGCGGGATGTCGGCGCATTTACCTCTATTTATAAAATCAAGAACGGGAAGGCCATAAATGCAACCGAATATTTTACAGATAAATCTGAAATATTTGAGTCCATAGACCAATTCTATTTCTTTGTAAATAATGCCCGTAAAGAAATCATTTTATATTCCGATGGCGGAGCGATCAATTTTGGTTGGAAGATTTATAAATTCAATAATGGCGAATATATATACGACAGGCATATACGTTGCGACTATAATACAGGATCAAGCAGTTATATAGTTACTGTCTTATCTCCACAAGGAGAACCTATAAAATCGTTTACGGTTGGCGAAGACCAGTTTAACAGAGATCGGTGGAATTATTAAGATGAAAACCTACATACTCCTCATATTCACCTTACTGATTGTTGGGTGAAGAAATGGACAGACTTTGACAAGGGGGCTATAAATAGACATTTTGACAATGTTTGTCCTTGTTGTTTCAACAGAAAACAAAAGCAACAAAACATTCTTAAAAGAGGAGAGGGGAAAGAAATTTCCTCTTTTTTTCTGTACCGAGGTTGGGGTCGGTTAATCACTCATAATCGTTTCAATTCATTCACAATTAGCACATTATGCAATTATGGAAATGCACTACACATTAGGCTATGGATAGTCTATAGCCCAACTAAATGACAATTACAAACTTATAACACGATTTTATTCACTTGCAGGAGGTGAGAATCCTCTCCATTGGGTCACCATCGAGTTTGAAAACAGCTATTTTAAGCATCATAATATATTGATTATACGATAATTGCGGAAATAGCTCAGTTGGTAGAGCACAACCTTGCCAAGGTTGGGGTCGCGAGTTCGAGTCTCGTTTTCCGCTCACGATAAAAAGCTGATAATCATTCGATTATCGGCTTTTTTGTTTCTGCCGACTGATGCTACAGACGTCTTTTCTGTGACACAAAATGCCTTGAAATCGTGGTTTGTGATACAGAGTGTGATACAAAAAAACATGTATGTCACACGCTCTCGTATTGTTGCTTGCGTAATCCGTAAAGATTATGACAATCAACGTTGTATGTTGAAAAAATGCTATCTACAGAAACCATTTGACCCCTCTTGCCCTCGTATTCACCCAGGACCGCCGCCGTAAGTTCGTCGGGTTGGGCATATCGGTAGCTTTGGAACACTGGGATTTCGCCAAACAACAACCCACCACCGACTGCCCCGACGGGACGGAAATTCAATTCCCAATAGCCTCTAAAATACGTGAGTATGAAAAGAAAATCAAAAAGTTGGATGTACTGGAAATCCCCATTACATTCGATAATCTGTCAGAGCTGAACGGGAAACGAATCAACTGCATCGTTGGCGATCATTTCAAGCAAATAATCGAGAGGTCGGAAAAGGTCGAAAAGTACGGTTCAGCAGGCAAGCATAAGGTAACGCCTGCCCTTACGGCTCAATTCCGCCCGGTCAATATGCGACTATTGAAATTGTGGTAAGGGAAAATAGCATATCCCGGAGCGAATATTTCACAATATATATTATAGTCCCAACTTTACAATATCCGACTAACAATCTTATACTGTCAATAAAATTCCGTAATTTTGCACCCGTCAATAATCGAATATGAATTTAACAACCGACCGAAAAGAAAAAGCGATATCATTCCTCTGGCAACATCTCCTGCTCCTGATTTCATTGTATCTGATGACATTAGGAGTCGTTCTATGTGTAAAATCCTCTTTGGGCAGCAGCGTAATCTCCTCGCTGCCGTTCGTCTTTTCGCTGGCGGGACCGATAAGCCGTGTCCCCGAATGGACGATCGGCGGGTACACAATTGCGATGAACTTTATCCTGGTTTTTTGCCAAATACTCATCCTGCGCCGTAGTTTCGATCCCATGCAGCTCTTCCAACTCGTCATCGGATTCGTATTCGGATGGCTCATAGACCTTAACATGGCATTGACAGCCGGTCTGGAATGCACGACCCTGCCTTCGCAAATATTCGCCCAATTCGCTGGATGTACCATCATGGGCATCGGCATCGCCTTCGAGGTGCGTTGCGGCTCGGTAACCATGCCGGGCGAGGGCATTTCCATTACCGTCAGCCAGGTAACGAAGCGTCCTTTCGCCAAGGTAAAGATATGGGTGGATACGACCCTCGTACTGCTCGCCGTTGCTGGGTGTTATCTCTTTTTCGGGAGCTGGCAATGGAATGTTATCGGTATCGGAACGCTGTTCGCTATGATTTATGTCGGACTGGTGGTGAAATTCATCGCTCCGCATCTGGGTTGGTTCGACCGCCTGCTGGCCTATCGCCCGGGCTTCCGGCGTTACCTGTTCGGGCTGGCCCGGTTCCTGTATCGTCGCGGCGGAGCGAAATAAAACGAGGGTGCAAAATAATGTATTTTACGCCCTCGTTTTGGTTGTATCCCTATCAAAGAGTGAATCAAATATCCGTTTTATAAGGAATATTTTGACTTTTTGGATAGCACCAACGATTAACATTACTTGATTTAGGCTATCCGCCGGCACGCATCGAAGGGCTCTGTCCCACGATAAGGATAAAATACGAGAATCGGAACGAACGGGCACAATAAAAAAGCACTGCCTTGGCCGGCAGTGCTTCTCTTATGGGGCCCGGATAGGGTAGGGCTACCTGCGGTCCAGCCTCAGGGCGCAGACGACCAGGTAGAGCATGCAGCCCCCGATCACGGCCAGGGAGCCGATCTGGCTGCCCGCGGCGTCGGCCATCGCCCCCATCGCGGGCGGGATGACCGCACCGCCGCACACACCCATGATCATCAGCCCCGAAATCTCGTTGGCCTTCTCCGGGAGCCGCTGCATGGCCGCCGAGTAGATCACCGAGAAGATGCTCGAGCAGAAGAACCCGATGGCCCCGACCATCGCCAGCATGGCCGCCGTACCCTCCGCGCAGGCCAGGGCGACCAGCGCCGCCAGCGCCGCGGCGATGTGGAGGCGGAAATACTTCGCGTCGTCCATCTTCACCAGCAGGATCGACCCCACGAAAGCACCGATCGTGCGGCAGACGAAATAGACGCTCGATCCGTAGCCCGCCGCGTCGACGGCGAACCCGGCCCGCTCGATCAGCAGCTTGGGCGCCACGGTGTTGATGCCCACGTCGACCCCCACGATGAAGAAGATGCCGAAGAAGAGCATGCGGATCCTCGGATCGCGCAGCAGCCCCACCGCGGCCTTCACCGACGAAGCTTCGGCGGCGGCCGGCTGCTCGACGATGGGCGTGGCGAGCAGCCACAGAGCCGAGAGCAGCGTCACGGCGGCGAAGATCGGGAAGAGGTACTGCCAGTCGCCCAGCCGGTTCGCTGCGAAGGCGGCGATGAAAGGGCCGCAGAACGACGAGACGGCCTTCACGACCTGGCCCGCGGTGAGCGAGCTGGTCAGCGCATCGCCCTTCACCACGTTGGTCAGCAGCGGGTTGAGCGACACCTGCAACATCGTGTTGCCGATACCCAGCAGCACGAACGCGGTCATGCAGGTGGCCAGGTTGTACTCCACGAAGGGGATCATCATGCCGACGACGGTGATGAGGTTGCTCGCCTGCACCATCTTTTTACGGCCTATGCGGTTCATCGCCATCGCCGCGGGCACAGCCAGCAGCAGAAACCACACGAACACCATCGAGGGGATGAACCCCGCCACGGTTTCGTTGAGCCCGAAATCGTGCTTCACGTAGCTGGTCGCGATGCCCACGACATCGCAGAAGCCCATCACGAAAAAGCCGAAGAGCACGGGCAAAGCTCTGGAAACGGATCTGTTCATGGTAATCGAATTGGATGTAAAACGTCGTTTTTGCCGGCCGCCGCAAGCCTCCGACCCGCGGCGTCACGACAAAGATACACCTTTTATCCGATTATACATGATAGGAACAAACAAAAATCTAAAAAAGATAAAATACGCGTATTAAAGCGATATTTCGCCAATATGTATGTACAATCTATCGTTTCATCCGGCGATATTCGGTCGGCGACTGACCGGTGTATTTCTTGAAGAAGCGCCCCATGTAGGACTGGTCGGGGAAGTGCATGCGGAAGGCGATCTGCTGCACAGACAGATCGGTCGACTGCAGCAGCATCTTCATCTCGGTCAGCACCGCCCGATCGATGAACTCCTTGACCGGGATATGCACAGCCTTTCCGACCACGGTCGACAGATAGCGCGTCGAGATGCAGAGCCTGTCGGCATAGAACGAGACCTCGCGCTGCCGCGTGCAGTTCTCGTGAACCAGGGCCACGAAGCGGTGGAAAAGTTCCTGCAGGCGGGTGCCGACCTCGGGCGTGCGCTGCCGCCTGACGCCATAGCGCTGGTACTTGTCGTAAATATCCAGCAACATGTTCTGCAAACGGTTCTTGATGATGGTGTTGCGGAATAGGTTTTCGCGGTCGCGGTAGGTATAATCGGCCATCTTCAGCCACACGGCGGCCCCCTCGGCGATCGACGCTACGGTGTAGGAGATCGGCTGGTCGTGCAGCGCCCGGAAGAAGGCCGGCTCGATGCGGTAGGCCGCCTCGGCGAACAGATCGCGCGAGAAAGCACAGTAGGCCAGGCGGAAGTCGTCGCTGCGCTCGGCGATGCGGAGCAGCCAGCCACCCAGCACGAAAACCAGCGTATCGCGCCGCGCAAGCCCCTGCACCTGGTCGACCTCCACGCGCGCCGATCCGCTGACACACAATAGAATAGCGCCGCTCTCGCAGCGCTGCGGCTGCTCCGAGAAGTAGGCGAAATCCGACTCTCCGACCACGAACGGCTCGTCGGCTGAGGTCTCCAAGGGATTGGTAAGGGACATGCGATTCGTTTTTCGAACAAAAATAAGGTTTTTTTCCGTAATTGAGCCCCTTTTTATTCCGAAAAGTACCACTATTACGCTTAATAACGGCTACTCCGAACCGGTAATTTAGGGTAATTTTGCAGCGGAAAAAGTTTTTTCAGTCATAAACCAAGCAACGATTATGAAACGAACATTCGTGAAGGCAGCCCTTATGGCTTGCAGCCTGGCGGCAGTAGGGTGCTCCCAGGCGCCGACGATGACGGGCACCGCCGAGTACGCGGTCCTCACCGTCTCCACCACCGACCGCGAAATTCCGACCGCCTATTCGGCGTCGATCCGCGGCCGTCAGGACGTGAACATCTACCCGCAGGTTTCGGGCACGATCTCCCAGCTGCCCGTCAAGGAGGGTCAGAGCGTTCGCAAGGGCCAGACCCTCTTCGTCATCGATCAGGTTCCCTACCGGGCCGCGCTGCAAACTGCCGAGGCCAACGTGGCCGCCGCCAAGGCCGCGGTCTCCACGGCCCAGCTCGCCTACGAGAGCAAGAAGGAGCTCTTCGCCCGCAACGTCGTCTCGCAGTTCGATCTGTCGACCTCGGAGAATACGCTGCTTTCGGCCAAGGCCCAGCTGGCGCAGGCCGAGGCGCAGCGCGTCAACGCCGCCAACAGCCTCTCCTACACGGTAGTCAAGGCCACCTCCGACGGCATCGTCGGCACGCTGCCTTACCGTGTCGGCGCCCTCGTGTCGCCCTCGATGCCCCAGCCGCTGACGACCGTATCGGACAACTCGCAGATGTACGTCTACTTCTCGATGAACGAGAACCAGCTGCTGGCCCTCACGCGCCAGTACGGCTCGACCGAGGCCACGCTCGCGCAGATGCCCGACGTGCAGCTCCAGCTGAGCGACGGCTCGCTCTACGGCACCCCGGGCCGCGTCGAGTCGATCAGCGGCGTGATCGACCCCTCGACGGGCAGCGTCCAGCTGCGCGCCGTCTTCGCCAACCCCGACGGGCTGCTCCACAGCGGCGGCTCGGGCAACGTCATCCTGCCCACCTTCTACAAGGAGTGCGTCGTCGTGCCGCAGACGGCCACCTTCGAGCTCCAGGACAAGGTCTACGTATATAGGATCGTCGACGGCAAGGCTTCGTCCTCGATGATCGAAGTGGAGAAGATCTCCGACGGCCGCGAATACATCGTGCGCTCGGGCCTCACGCCGGGCGAGGTGATCGTCGCCGAGGGCGTCGGTCTGCTCCGCGAGGGCACGCCCGTCGTAGCGAAGGGCCAGAGCGCAGCCGCCGCTCCCGCCGCCGAGACGGCCCCCGCAGCCGAAGCCGCTGCCGAAACCCAAACCGCAAAGGAGGAATAACCTATGACACTCAAACATTTCATCGAACGCCCCGTCTTGGCGTCGGTCATTTCGATTCTCATCGTCATCGCCGGTCTGATCGGTCTGGTGTCGCTGCCCGTCGAGCAGTTCCCCGACATCGCGCCCCCGACGGTCATGGTGCGCGCATCCTACCCGGGTGCCAGCGCCGAGACCATCCAGAAGGCGGTCATCGTACCGCTCGAGCAGGCGGTCAACGGCGTGGAGAACATGGACTACATCACCTCCAGCGCCGCCGCCGGCAGCGCCTCGCTCACCATCTACTTCCGCCAGGGCACCGACCCCGACATGGCTGCCGTAAACGTGCAAAACAAAATTTCGCGCGCTACGGGTATGCTGCCGCCCGAGGTCACGCAGATCGGCGTGCAGACCATGAAGCGCCAGACCTCCATGGTCAAGATCTTCGCACTCTACAGCCCCGACGACACCTACGACGAGACTTTCCTCTCCAACTACTCGATGATCAACATCGTGCCGCGCATCCAGCGCATCCCGGGCGTCGGCGAGGTCTTCACGCTGGGTGCCGACTACTCCATGCGCATCTGGCTCAAGCCCGACGTGATGGCCCAGTACGGGCTGATCCCCTCCGACATCTCGGCGGCGCTCGCCGAGCAGAACATCGAGGCTGCCACTGGTACGCTGGGCGAGAACTCCGACAACGCCTTCCAGTACACCATGAAGTACCGCGGCCGCCACATGCTGCCCGAGGAGTTCGGCCAGATCGTGCTCCTGGCCAACGACGACGGCACGATCCTCCGCCTGAAAGACGTGGCCGAGATCGAGCTCGGCAGCGAGTCCTACGCCTACAAGGGCTACACCAACGGCCACCCGGGCGTCAGCACCATGATCTTCCAGACGGCCGGCTCCAACGCCACGCAGGTGGTCGAGGACATCGAGGCGCTGCTCGACGAGGTGCGCGCCGAGCTGCCCAAAGGGGTGGAGATCGCCCACCTGCAAAGCGTCAACGACTTCCTCTACGCCTCGATCAACGAGGTTATCAAGACCCTGATCGAGGCCATCATCCTGGTGGTGCTCGTGGTCTATGTCTTCCTGCAGGATATCCGCTCGACGATCATCCCCACCGTTTCGATTCTCGTGGCCCTGATCGGTACGTTCGCCTTCCTCTCGGTGGCCGGATTCTCGATCAACCTGCTGACGCTCAGCGCCCTGGTACTCGCCATCGGTACGGTCGTCGATGACGCCATCATCGTCGTCGAGGCGGTGCAAGCGCGCTTCGACGCCGGCTACCGTTCGTCGTTCATGGCCACCATCGACGCCATGTCGGGCATCACGTCGGCCATCGTCACCTCGACGCTGGTCTTCATGGCCGTATTCATTCCCGTGGCGATGATGGGCGGCACGTCGGGCGTCTTCTACACCCAATTCGGTATCACTATGGCCGTGGCCGTGGGTCTTTCGGCGCTCAACGCCCTGACCCTTTCGCCGGCCCTCTGCGCCATGATCCTCAAGCCCTACCTCGACGAGAACGGCCAGATGCGCGATAACTTCGCGGCCCGCTTCCGCAAGGCCTTCAACACGGCCTTCGACACGATGATCGACAAGTACAAGCACGGTGTGCTGCTCTTCATCAAGCACAAGTGGCTCATGTGGTCGACTCTCGGTCTGGCACTCGCCGCGCTGGTCGTGCTGATGAACAACACCAAGACGGGTCTGGTTCCCGACGAGGACCAGGGTACCATCATGGTCAACGTCACCACGGCTCCGGGCTCGTCACTGGCCGAGACCCACAAGGTCATGGAGGAGATTTCCGAGCGCATCAAGTCGATCCCGCAGATCCGCGACTTCATGTCGGTGGCCGGCTACGGCATGATCGCCGGTCAGGGCTCCTCCTACGGTATGTGTATCATCAAGCTCAAGGACTGGGAGGAGCGTCCCGAGAAGAGCGACGCCGTGCAGGCCGTGATCGGCCAGATCTACGGGCGCACGGCCGACATCAAGAACGCCCAGATCTTCGCCGTGGCACCCCCGATGATCTCGGGTTACGGTACCTCGACCGGTTTCTCCATGCACCTGCAGGACCAGGCGGGCGGTGATCTGACCGACTTCTACAACGTCTACCTGCGCTTCATCATGGCGCTCAACCAGCGTCCCGAGATCGAGCGCGCCTACTCGACCTTCAACATCAACTTCCCGCAGTATCTGGTCGACATCGACGCCGCCAAGGCCAAGCGTGCCGGCATCTCGCCCAACACGATCCTTTCAACGCTGTCGGGCTACTACGGCGGTCAGTACGCGTCGAGCATCAACCGCTTCTCGAAGCGCTACTACGTGACCGTGCAGGCCGATCCCAAGTACCGACTCGACGCCGAGTCGCTCAACAACATCTACGTCCGCTCGGCCAAGGGCGAGATGGCTCCCCTGAGCCAGTTCGTCAGCCTAACGAAGGTCTACAGTTCGGAGGTGCTCAACCGTTTCAACCTCTACAACTCGATCGCCGTGAGCGGTACGGCGGCGCCCGGCTATTCGTCGGGCGACGCCATCGAGGCCATCCGCGAGGTGGCCGCCCAGGTCCTCCCGAAGGGCTACGGCTACGACTTCGACGGTCTGACGCGCGAGGAGTCGCGCACGGGCAGCAACACAGCCATCATCTTCGGCATCTGCATCCTGCTCATCTACCTCATCCTGAGCGCGCTCTACGAGAGCTTCATCATCCCGTTCGCCGTCATTCTGTCGGTGCCGTGCGGTCTGATGGGTTCGTTCCTCTTCGCCAAGCTGATGGGGCTGGAGAACAACATCTACCTGCAGACGGGTCTTATCATGCTCATCGGTCTTCTGGCCAAGACGGCCATCCTGCTGACCGAGTACGCCGGCGACCGCCGCCGCGCGGGCATGACCCTCACGCAGGCCGCCGTCTCGGCCGCCAAGGTCCGTCTGCGCCCGATCTTGATGACGGTGCTGACGATGGTCTTCGGTATGATCCCGCTGGTTCTGGCCCACGGCGTAGGCGCCAACGGCAACTCCACGCTCGGTACGGGCGTCGTCGGCGGTATGATCATCGGTACGCTGGCGCTGCTGTTCCTCGTGCCGACGCTCTTCATCGTCTTCCAGGCGATCCAGGAGAAGATCAAGCCGCTGGAGTTCGATCCCGATCCGCAGTGGTCCGTCCGCGCCGAGGTGGAGCAGACCCAAAACCAGAACGAGTAAAACAAGTTTTTTCATGAAGAAACTCCTGATGATATGCCTTGCAGCGGCGATGACCGGCTGCGGCATCTACAAATCCTACGAGCGCCCCGAGATCGTCACCGACGGTCTCTACGGCGCCGTCGAGGCCAGCGACGCCTCGCTGGGCGACCTGGCCTGGCGCGAGGTCTTCGCCGACCCGCAGTTGCAGCGGCTCATCGAGCAGGCGCTGGAGAACAACACCGACCTTCAGTCGGCCCATTGGCGCGTGAAGGAGGCCGAGGCTGCGCTCAAGTCGGCCCGCCTGGCCTACCTGCCGTCGTTCAACTTCGCGCCCCAGGGCGCGCTGAGCAGCTTCGACACGCGCACCCCGTCGAAGACCTACAACATCCCCGTCACGGCCAGCTGGCAGATCGATCTGTTCAACGGGCTGACCAACGCCAAGCGCAAGGCCAAGGCGGTCTACGCCCAGAGCCTCGCATACGAGCAGGCGGTCAAGACGCAGCTCATCGCCGGCACGGCCAACCTCTACTACACGCTGCTGATGCTCGACGGTCAGCTCGCGGTGACGCGCGAGACGGCCGCCAAGTGGCGCCAGAGCGTCGAGACGATGCGTTCGCTCAAGGAGGCGGGCATGACCAACGAGGCGGGCGTAGCCCAGTACGAGGGGACCTACTACTCGATCGAGGCTTCGGTCCACGACCTCGACTACCAGCTCCGCCAGGTCGAGAACAGCCTCTGCGCGCTGCTGGGCGAGGCCCCGCACACGATCGCACGCGGCACGCTCGACGCCCAGCAGCTGCCCGAGCGGCTCACCGTCGGCGTGCCCCTGCAGATGCTCTCCAACCGTCCCGACATCCGGGCCGCCGAGTACTCGCTCATGCAGGCCTATTACGCCACCTCCGAGGCGCGCTCGGCGCTCTATCCCTCGATCACGCTGAGCGGCACGGCCGGCTGGACCAACAACGCCGGCGCGGCGATCGTCAACCCGGGCAAGCTGCTCCTCACGGCCGCCGCATCGCTCATGCAGCCCATCTTCAACGCCGGCGCCAACCGCGCCCGCGTCAAGATCATGAAGGCGCAGTTCGAGGAGTCGAAGCTCTCCTTCCAGCAGGCGCTGCTCAACGCCGGCGGCGAGGTCAACAACGCCCTGATGCAGACCCAGTCGGCCCGCGCCAAGAACACGCTGCGCAAGAGCCAGATCGAAGCCATGGAGCGCGCCGTCGAGAGCACCGAGCTGCTCATGCGGCATTCGTCGACCACCTACCTGGAGGTCCTGACCGCCCAGCAGTCGCTGCTCTCGGCGCGTCTGTCGCAGATCGCCGACCGCTTCGACGAGATCCAGGGCGTCGTCAACCTCTACCAGGCTCTGGGCGGAGGTCGCGACCTGGCCGACGAAAAAACGAAGAAGTGATGAAGGGGGGGGGAGCGACTCGCGAGCAGATCATCCGCACCACGCACGAGCTGATCACGCGCGACGGCATACGCGCCGTGCGGGTCGATGAGATCGTCGCCATGCTGGGCATCTCCAAGCGCACCCTCTACGAGCTATTCGCCGACAAAACGGAGCTCATCACCGCCTGCCTCGACGTGATGGGGCGCGAGAGCCAGCGCCGCATCGCCACGGGGTGTCGTCGCCGCACGAGCAATCCCCTGCGTCGTCTGCTGCGGCTCTCGGCCGACTACGTCGGCGGGCTCTACACGGTCAACCGCTCCTTTCTTGAGGACATCCGCCGCAAGGTGGTCTTCTCGGAGCACTACGACGAGCACCGCGCCTTCTGGACCGAGGCGTTCGTGGACCTGCTCACCGAGAGCCGCCAGGCGGGGCTGCTACTCCCCGAGATCGCGCCGTCGGTCTTCGCCGAGCGGCTGCTCTCGACGCTCTTCGATCTGCGCCTCTCGGGCACGCCCGAGGAGGAGCTGCTGGCTTTCAGCCGCATGCTGCTGCGCGGTGCCGCCACCCGCGAGGGTATCGAGCTGCTCGACCGCAAGCGCTGACAGACGGCGCATCGCCGCTTTCCGAAAAAGGCGGGACCCGCGAGGTCCCGCCTTTTTTCTTTTATATTACTACTACAACGCCCTGCCGGCGGAAAACCGCTATCCTTGGCTTCGCCTCGCAAAGGCGGCGGCTCGGCAAAATCCAAACTCCGTTTGCTTTTGCGCTTGCCTTACACTATCTTTGTCTTTCGAGCGCCCGCACAGGGCACCCGTCGAACAAGCAAACCGACAACAGCCATGAAGCAGAAAAAATACCGGTTCGAGACCCTGCAGATCCACGCCGGGCTGCCGGCCGACGATCCCACCTGCGCCCGGGGCCTCTCCATCACCCCCACGGCGGCCTACCGTTTCCGCAGCTGCGACCACGCCGCGCGGCTCTTCGAGCTGAGCGAGGCGGGCAACATCTACACGCGCCTGCAGAACCCCACCACAGCGGCCTTCGAGCAGCGCATCGCCGCGCTCTACGGCGCCGTGGGCGCGCTGGCCCTCTCGTCGGGCATGTCGGCCGTGCTTACCGCGGTCGTCTCGCTCGCCCGGGCCGGCGACAACATCGTCGCCTCGCCCTGCCTCTACGGCGGCACCTACAACCTCTTCCGCACGACGCTCCGCCGCCTGGGCATCGACTGCCGCATCGCCGGGAGCCTCCGCCCCGAGGACTTCGAGGCGCTGGTCGACGACCGCACCCGCGCCCTCTACGTCGAGAGCATGGGCAACCCGACCTGCGCCGTGCCCGATCTGGAGGCTCTGGCCGCGGTCGCCCGCGCGAACCGGGTCCCGTTCGTCGTCGACAACACGTTCGGCGCAGCGGGCTACCTCTGCAACCCCTTCGAGTGGGGCGCCGACATCGTCGTCGACTCGGCCACCAAGTGGATCAACGGCCACGGCACGTCGATGGGCGGCGTGATCGTCGACGGCGGCACGTTCGACTGGTCGTGCGGCAAGTTCCCGCAGATCGACGGTCCCTCGGAGGGCTACCACGGGCTGAACCTCCGCGAGGCGTTCGGCGACGCGGCCTTCATCGCCAAATGCCGCGTCGACGGGCTGCGCGACCTGGGCTGCTGCCCCTCTCCCTTCGACGCCTACCTCATGTGTCTGGGGCTGGAGACCCTCTCGCTGCGCGTGCGCCACGAGGTGGAGTCGACGCGCCGGCTGGCCGAGTACTGCCGCAGCCACCCGAAGGTGCGCAGCGTCAGCTTCGTCGGTTTCGAGGAGCACCCCGACCACGCCCGCGCCGCCAAATACTTCCGCTTCGGCTCGTCGGCCGTCTTCAACGTCGAGCTCACGGGCACACTCCAGACCACCGTCCGCTTCGTCGAGGCGCTGCGCCTGGCGGCCCACATGACCATGATCGGCGACTCGATCACGGTGGTCACCCATCCGGCGTCGACCACCCACAAGCAGCTCTCGGAGGCCGACCTGGCCGCCGCGGGGGTCACGCCCACGCTGCTGCGCATCTCGCCGGGTCTGGAGCATGTCGACGACCTGATCGACGATTTCGAACGGGCATTCGCCGAAGTGGAGTAGCGGAGGAATGGAACCGCTGATCTACCGCGCCCCGGGCCCCTTCGCACTCGAGCTGGGCGGCCGCCTCGACGAGCTGCGCATCGCCTACCACACCTACGGGCGGCTCAACGCCCGGCGCGACAACGTCGTCTGGGTATGCCACGCGCTCACGGCCAATTCGGAGGTCGCCGACTGGTGGCCCCGCACGGTCGAGGCGGGGCGTTTCCTCGACCCCGCGGAGCACTTCATCGTCTGCGCCAACATCCTCGGCTCGCACTACGGCACCACGGGCCCGCTTCACGACGACCCCGCGACCGGACGTCCCTACTACGGTTCGTTCCCGCCCTTCACCATCCGCGACATGGTGCGGGCACACCGGCTGCTGGCCGACGCGCTGGGCATCGACCGCATCGCGGCGCTCGTCGGCAGCTCCGTGGGCGGCTTCCAGGCCGTCGAGTGGGCGGTCATGGAGCCCGCGCGCATCGGGCGGCTGGCCCTGATCGCCACGGCGGCCAAGGCCTCGCCCTGGACCATCGCCATCGACGAGACGCAGCGCATGGCCATCGAGGCCGACGCCACGTTCGGCGAGCCGCGCCCCGACGCCGGCATGCAGGGGCTCGCCGCCGCGCGCGCCATCGGACTGCTGACCTACCGCGGCAGCGAGGGCTACGACCTCACGCAGCAGGATCGCGAGGAGCTGCCCGCCGTACACCGCGCCTCGACCTACCAGCGCTACCAGGGCGAGAAGCTCTGCCGGCGCTACAACGCCTACTCCTACCACGCCATCCTGCGCGCCTTCGACACCCATGACGTGGGCCGAGGCCGCGGCGGGGTAGCGGCGGCCCTCGGCCGCATCGAGGCCCGGACGGTGGTCGTGGGTATCACCACCGACATCATCTTCACCCCCGCCGAGATGCGGGCCCTCACGACCGCCATCCCCGGAGCCCGCTACCGCCAGATCGCCTCGCCCTTCGGCCACGACGGCTTCCTGGTCGAGCACGAGCAGCTCAACGACATCCTCCGACCCTTCATCCACGCATAAACACACCCCACACTATGGCAAAGATAAAAATCGGTCTGTTCGGCTTCGGAGTCGTCGGACAAGGCATCTACCAGGTCATCCGCAAGGCGAAGAACGCCAACGCCAAGATCGTGCGCATCTGCGTCCGCAACCCCGACAAGCCGCGCGCCGTCGAGGTCGACCGGGCGCTGCTGACCACCTCGGCCGACGAGATTCTGGACGACCCCAACGTCAACCTCGTCGTGGAGGTCATCGACGACGCCGAGGCCTCCTACGACATCGTCAAGCGGGCCCTCATCCGGGGCATCCCCGTCGTCTCGGGCAACAAGGCCATGCTGGCGCACCACCTGCCCGAGCTGATCGAAATCCAGCAGTCGCGCCACGTGGCGCTGCTCTACGACGCCTCGTCGTGCGGCTCCATCCCCGTCATCCGCAACCTCGAGGAGTACTACGACAACGACCTGCTGCTCGAGGTCAAAGGCATCCTGAACGGCTCGTCGAACTACATCCTCTCGCGCGTCTTCGACCACCAGGAGTCCTACGCCGCGGCCCTGAAGCAGGCCCAGGAGCTGGGCTTCGCCGAGAGCGACCCCTCGTTCGACATCGAGGGCTACGACTCGCTCTTCAAGCTGGTCATCATCACCGTCCACGCCCTGGGCGTCTACGTCGCCCCCGAGCGCATCTTCACCTACGGCATCTCCACCATCCACGAAGCCGACATCCGCTACGCGCGCGAGAAGGGGGTCAAGATCAAGCTGGTGGCACAGGTGGTGAAGGTGGGCGAGGACAGCTTCACGCTCTTCGTCATGCCCGAATTCGTCCCCCCCGACAAATACATCTACAGCGTCGACGACGAGTACAACGGCGTGGTGATCCGCGGCGAGTGCTACGACCGCCAGTTCATGTTCGGCAAGGGGGCCGGCAGCCTACCCACCGCCTCCTCCATCCTGAGCGACATCATGGCGCGCCTGCACGACTACCGCTACGAATACAAGAAGCGCAACTACCTCCGCACCCCCGACTACACGACCGACATCACGCTCAAGATCTACGTGCGCTACCGCACGACCGACGTGCGCAGCATCCTGCGCTTCGAGCGCATCCACGAGCAGTACACCAGCGACGAGAGCAACTACCTGATCGGCAGCATCTCGCTCGCCGAGCTGATCGAGAAGCGGCAGCAGCTCTCGGGCAACGACGTCTTCGTGGCCAACATCCCCATCTTCTTCCTCGGCAGCGACCGCTGACCGCAGCGGCAGACACGAAACGCGGGGCGTGTGCCGAAATCTTCATTTCGGCACACGCCCTTTAAGGTGCGTCAGAATGAGCAAGATGCAAGGCGTCGAGGGTGAGGGCGACGGGAGTTTACGCTACGTAAATGACCGAGCCCGAAGCCCGATAACAACGCAGCAGGTTGCCATTATGACACACTGTCTCGTTCTCTTCGGAGGGCCCGGCTACCGGTCCTTCACGCACCGCACCGAGATGCCGTAGGAGGGCTTCACGGTGGTAGCCAGCGCCGCGGCGATCCCCTCGCCGTAGGCCCAGCAGTTGTAGCGCCCCTCCTGCGTGAGCGGCGCCCCCATCAGGTAACCCTTCTGTGCCGCGCCGTACTTGCCCTCGCTCCCGGCGCTGAGCGCGGGAATCCAGTAGCCCGCCGGGGTCAGAAAATCGGCCGCCGCGGCCGCCAGCAGCTTCAGCTCCCCGGCATCGGGGAGGTGCCACCCGGCGGGGCAGATCCCCCGCACGGGCCCCTCCGCCGCATCGGCATCGGCGCCCGCCGCCGTCGCATAGTCGTAGAGCAGGCCGTCGGTCGCCACCGCCGCCTCGCCGCCCGCGGGGTACCACACGCCGCTGCCGATCGTCGCCCCGGCGGGCAGCACGCCCAGGTTGCGGGCCATCCACTCGCAGCCGCCGAGCCGGACGGTGGGGTAGCGCACCCCGCCGATCTGAACCTCGCCCGGCGTGTCGCCGCCCGGATTGTCGTCGGGGTCGGTCTTGTCCCCGTCGCCCGAACCGTCACCCGAGCCGTCGCTGCCGCCGCCCAGCTGTCCGCCCTCGCCCCAATCCTCGATCTCGCCGCTCAGAGCCAGGGCTATGTCCTCCTCCGTGACCACGATGGAGAGGTCGTAGCGCTTGCCGGCGTCGAGCTGCGCCTCGGTGAGCGTGCGCGAGCGCTCCTTGCCGTCCTCGGTCCGCACGCGCACCTCGAGCCGGGCACGCTGCGGCACCAGCACCGCGCGGTAGCGGGCATCGGGCGTCACCTCGCACGCCAGCACCTCCTGCGCCGCCGCGCCCTGCCGCACGACGGCCTGCGGCACGGCCAGATCGACCTCCGCCTCGGGGACGAATCCGCCCACGGCCACCTCCGAAACCGCCGACGAAGCCTGGTTCGACACCACCACAGTGAGCTGCGAGAGCAGGTGACGGAAGGTCATCGCCACGGGTGCCGAACCGGGCACCACGTCGCGCTTGACGGCGGCCAGCAGGTCCGAGGCCTCCAACCCCTGCCTTTGGTCGGTCGCCACGGCGAAGCGGTCGGGCGCCCCCGCGGCCGCATAGGGGTAGTAGGCCATGAAGGTGGCACCTTCGCTGCGGTCAGCATACCACATGAGCCCCGACGCCGTGAAGGCGCTGCCGTCGTACGACAGCCTCGCATTCTCCACGTAGACCCCGGCGCTGCGCACGATCGTCAGACCGATGCAGTCCTGCGCATCGAAGTGCATCCCCGTCACGCGGGTTTCGATCTCGGGCACGATCCGCACCTGCGGCGTCCCCTCGCGCTCGTCGGAGCAGCCGGCCAGGAGGGCAGCCCCCGCCAGCAAATAAAGCGATAGCAGTTTCATTTCGTTCGGTTTTTGTCCATTCAGAACAAATATAGAACTTTTTACGTTATTTCCGGCACGTTTGCACGAAAAAGAGGCTTCCACCCTCGGGCGGAAGCCTCTTTTCGTCGTTCTCCGAAGGTCGTGGCCTACCTGACCTTCACGCAGCGCACCGGAAGGGCGTTGGCACGGCCCATAGGCGCGCCGTTGCGGATCGCGCTCTTCTCCGGGGCGCTTTTGTCGAACCAGAAGTGGAACGTGCGCGTCTGCGCGCCCTCGGCATCGGTCGTCCAGTAGTAGCCCACCCAGGGCTGCATGTCGATCGCCGCGTTGCGCACGGGGATGTTGTCGTAGATGTTGTTGATCTTGCCGTCGAGGTAGGTGCGGTAACCGCTGCCGGGGAAGAAGCCCTTCGCCCCGCCGTCGGCCATCGTCCAGCCATACTTCTCGGCATAGAGCGTCGCCGCATTCTCCGCCGCCACGTCCTCGACGATGCGCAGTGCGTCGAACGCCGCCGCGGGCGCCACCTGCCAGCCGTAGGGGCAGGGGTCCGAAGCGCTCTTCACGGCACTCCAGCGCACGGCCGAAGCCTCGTGCGACCAGTCGTCGCCGGGCTTCTCCACCGAAAGGAACACGGCGGGATGCTCGGTCGTGTAGGCCGTGGTGCCCGTCGTCGCGTCGGCCGCCACGGGACCCGTCTCCACACGTGCGCCCTCGGCCGTGTAGACCGATGCGGGCGAACCCTTGGGCGCCTGGTAGGTCGACGCGCCCACGAAGGGATCCTTGCGTCCCCACTGGTAGTAGAGACCGAACGAGCCCGTCAGATCGGCCGCCTCGTCCTCCGAATCCTCTTTCACGCCGTCACTCGTCGCACCCAGGTTGCGGCCCATGATGACATAGCCGTTGCTCGCGATGGCCGTCGCCTCGGGATCGAAGCCCGGGGCGATCCACACGTGCCAGCTCCATAAGAGACGCCCGTCGGCGTCGTAGGCGCCCAGCAGCAGGTTGCCCTGCTTCTCCTTGTCGACGAAGAACGACGCATGGTCGCCGTCGAAGGTGAAGTACTCGATCAGCTTGGTCTTGGTCGTCCACACGACCTCGACCCGGTCGGTCGCCAGCGGCGTGCCGTCGCCCGCCCGGCGCGCGTCGAACGTATAGCGTGCTCCGGCCTTGGTGACCATGAAGCAGTTGGCAGGACCGGGCAGCGTAACCTCCTCGACACCGCCCTCGATGCCGACCACCGCCACGAAAAGCGTGGCCGAGGCGGTCGTACCGCCCGATCCGGTGCCCGAAAGCACCACCTTGCCACTCGCGACTGTCTTGTCGTCGAGCTTCTCGGGAGCCTTCACCGTCACGCTCTGCTGCGAGGTGCTCACCACGGGATCGTCCCAACCGTCGGGCGACGAGGAGACCTTGCATGCCGCCGGCGAGACGTTGTAGGTCGAGAAGTTGACCGTCACCGACTCTCCGGGCTGGAGATAGACTGCCGGCACCGCCAGGCGGATCTCCCCGTCGTTCTTGTCCTTGCTGCACGAAACGAGCGCAGCCACGAGGAGCACGGTCGCCCCGACCGCCTTCATGAATCGTTTCATAAGAATATGTTTACGTCTGAATATGTGCAAAATCACGGCAAAGATACTAATAAGCGAGAGCAAAAACAAGCGAGCTCGCTCGCTTTTGCGAAACAAATCCTACTCGGTCCTCCGATTATCTGCATCGGGGTACGATTATTGTCCGCCCGTCGAAACAACGGAACACAATCGAATTTAGTATGTCTCAACCCGAAAACGCCACGCTCGATCCTCAGGCCGCGAAGCCGGCGGACACCTTCCGTCTCGTCGTCACCGCACACGGGCCCTACCTCGTCTACGGCCGGCCGCCGATGGCCCTCCAGATCATCGCGACGGACCGCGACGGCGAATGCACCGGCTTCCGCGAGGGGACCGACTTCCCCACACGCTCCGAACCCACGGCGCTCTGCCGCTGCGGAGCCTCGCAGCGCAAGCCCTATTGCGACGGCACGCACGTAGCCGTCAAGTGGGACGACGGGCTGGTCGCCCGAAGCGAGGCCCGGGCCGTACAGCCCGAGCCGGTCGCCGCCGAAGCCGAATAAAGAGAGGAGGGCCGAAACCTGCGTGTTTCGGCCCTCCCCGTTTCTGCTCCCGGACACGGCGTCGGGCGACTGCGCCCTCCGCCCCGCGCCCGATCAGCGACAGAGGAAATCG